>Ga0180432_10000010_pt1 | contig 269411 bp, 182 predicted proteins | sample SS_ome_10_FD_132414 | JGI IMG/M metagenome (GOLD analysis project Ga0180432, IMG submission 132414) | Hypersaline lake sediment archaeal communities from the Salton Sea, California, USA - SS_1_MS_2 metaG | ecosystem: Environmental > Aquatic > Non-marine Saline and Alkaline > Hypersaline >... | reverse complement strand
GCCTGGATTCAGACCCACAACATCATTACCGGAGGCCGCTCTAGGCGCAAGAGCCTATAAGTTATTAAAAAGAAACGCCTTACAAACAGAAATGACTTGGCTTCATGCCATTCGGGTCTGGCTTCTTTCGCCGCGACCGGGCGGCGATCTTGCCGAAGGCTGCCTCCCAGGCGCAAGATGCCTGACCCCTTTCTTCAGGCACGACTGCGTCAGGCGGACGACCGGTTGCGCCCGTCTCAGACCAACTTCTCGGGATTCATCAGCCCGTCCGGGTCGAGCGCGGCTTTGAGCCCTCGGAGCCCCTCGACGGCCAGCGGTCCGTGCTCGGCTGTCAGCGGGAGGTGCTCGTAGCCGATGCCGTGGTGGTGGCTCAGCGTGCCATCGCTGTCGACGATGGCTTGGGTTGCGGCGGTCTTGACGGCCTGCCACTGGTCCAGCTCGCTGCCGGCCTGCCGTCGAGCGAGGAACGTGTAGTACAACGACGCACCCGTCGCGTAGACGTGCGAGACGTGCGCCATCACCGTACCGCGCGACCCGGACGCCTGGATCGCCGCGGTGATCGCACCGCGAACGGCTCGATCGAGGTGCTCGAGGTTCCGCCACGTCGTGGCCGTCTCCAGCGTGTCGACCATCACGCCGCGGGCCATCAGTTCGTCGCGGAGATACGGCAGCGTGAACCGATCCCGTTCCCAAGACCGACCCGGGGTGGACCCCAGCCCGATGGCCTGGCACTCCCCCGCGGCCTGCGCCGCCGACCGGCAGGCCAGGCGGACCCCGTCGTCGGTCCCCTCGAAACCAAGCAAACACAGACAGATCTGGTCGGGATCGAACCGTCGCGCGCGAAGGGCGTGGCGGATGTAGGCCTTGCCGATCCGTCGGATCAGGCCCCCCGTCTGTGACGCCGTCTTCAGCAGCCAGCGCGTCTCCTCGGAATCGGACAACCGGACGACCGTGGGTCGAACGCCTGCCTGGAGCAGGTCGCGGACGAAGCTCACCGCCCCGGACCAGTCCGGCAGGAACCAGGCCCGGAACCGACGACAGCCAGGCAAGGATCTGACGCGGGCGGTCCCCGACGTGATGACGCCCAGCGTGCCCTCGCTGCCCACGATCTGTTGCAGGACGCTCGGCCCGGCGGCACTGGCCGGCACGCACCGCGTGGCAATGACGCCGCGAGGCGTAGCGATACGAACCGCCTGGACAATCTCCTCGATCTTCCCGTAGGCGGTGGACTGCTGCCCGGCGCCGCGTGTCGCCACCCACCCACCGAATGTGCTGAATTCGAAGGACTGAGGGAAGTGGCCGAGCGTGTAGCCCTGAGCGGTGAGTCCGCGCTCGATGTCGGGGCCGAAGGCTCCCGCCCCGATCTCCGCCAACTGCGACGTCGTGTCCAGTTCCACCCCGTTGAGATCCATCAGGTCCAAGGTGATGGCGGCCTGGTGTTTGCCGCATCGCGGCTCGACCCCCCCCACCACGCTCGTCCCCCCGCCGAACGGCACGACGGCCAGATCGTGATCGGACGCGGCCGTCAAGAGAACCGACACGTCCGCTTCGTCGCGTGGGTAGACCACGGCATCGGTGACACAGGCAAGCCGGCCGGTGCACGCGGCCAACATGTCGCGGTAGCTCTTGCCCACCGAGTGGGCGGCGCGTTCGGAGGTCGAATCGTCCACGCGATTGCCGCCAACGGCGTCAACCAACGCCTGACGGGCCGCAGGACTCAGTCGCGACGCGGGCACTTTGACCAGTTCGAGATCCAGGGGGGGCACGGGAGGATCGAGTTTGCCCAGCTCCTCGTCCAGATAGGCCAGCAAGGCGGGTCGGTCTGCCAGACTGGGGGCGTCTTCCGGCCGTCCCCATGCGGCCCATTCGCTGATCCGATCGTTGCGTATCATGCGGGCGTCGTCTTGAGCTGAAGCGAATCCAACACCTCGGCGGCGGCATCGACGCAGCGGTTGCGATGACAGAGGCCGACGTTGAGACCGGTTCGACGGCCGACGTCCTCGGGCGTCAGGGCCATCTCGTGTCGCGCGCCGTACAAGACCTCCGCCGCCAGGACGCGTCGAACCGGGCGACCATCTCTCACGCACCGGCAGAGGTTCCGCTTGAGAGACGGGTCTTCGAACGTCAGATCCAGGACCGCCTCATACCGCGTGCCGTAGCGTCGGATGATGGCGTCGATGTCCTCCGGCGACAGGGCGTAGCGGGTGGCTGCGTCCGGTGCCACCTCGGTGACGTAGTCGTCCACCGGCCGGTCGGGCCCGCCGGGCAGTTGATAGTCTTCGGGCGGTTCGTACTTGCGGTCCTCTTTCCGGGCAATCCGGCCGAGGAGGTCCTCCGCCATCCAGGTGTGCGTCGCCAGCTTGCCGCCATAGATGCTCCACAGCCCCGGTGCACCGTTGTCCTCGTGATCGACGATGCGATGGTCCCGACTGAGCTTGTCCTCGATCTGTCCGTATGCGAAGACCGTCGGTCGGACCCCCCACTTCGTATCGACGACGTCCTCTCGCGACAGACTGGGGATGAACCGCTGCGCCCCCTGGAGCAGATAGCCGAACTCGTCCTGGGTCACGAAGTTGTGGTCCATCGGGCCGTAGTAGTCGTCGTCGGTCGTGCCGATCAGCGTGTAGGCACCCCGGAAGATCATGACCCCGAACCGATCGTCGATGAAGTGCAGGACCAGCCCCGTATTGCCGAATCGCGGTAGGATCAGGTGCACGCCCTTGGTCGGCCGGATGTGGGGCCCGCCGCCGGCGTCGGCCAACTTGCAGAGCCGGTCCGCCCAGGGCCCGGTTGCGTTGACGATTGCCCGGCCGCGGAGTCGGATCTGCTCGCCCGTGCGCTCGTCATCGATCAGAACGCCGACCACGCGATCGCCGTCGCGCTCGAATTCCGTCACGGTCGCATGATTTCGAACGAAGGCGCCGTGCTCGACGGCGCAGATCGCGTTGGTCAGGCACATCCGCGGCGCGTCGATGCCCCATTCGTAGTAGAGCGTCCCGCCGGCCAGGCCCTCCTGCCGGATCCCGGGGATCCGTTCGATGATCTGCGCTGCGCCGAGGGGTTGGCCGTCGGGGGCGTGCTTGTAGCGCGTGTTGTACCGCTCGTAGGTCCGGAACAGCATCCGCAAGGCCCGGGCAGAGACCGGCCCGCCCTCGTAGTAGGGGAACACGATGGCGACCGGCTCGACCAGGTGCCGCAGCGAGGTCATGATTCGGCCGGCGTATTGGTTCGACTTGCGGACGATCGAGAACTGCATCTTGGACAGATACTGCAGCCCGCCGTGGATCATCTCCGACGACGCGCCGCTTGTCCGCGCACCGAAGTCGTCCTTCTCGACCAACGCCACCGACATCCCCGCCTGGGCCGCGAGCATCGCAACGGCCGTCCCCACGCACCCACCCCCAATGACGACCATGTCGAACTCGCGTGCCTCCACGTCGTCGATCGATCCCATGGCAGCCAACCTTCGCTCCTCGCTTCGAGCGCAGGCGTCTGGCGACCCGCGCCCGGCCGGTTGTGGATCCGCAGGCCCCCGGCATCCCATTGCGTCCCTCAATCCGGGTGCCCAGCACCTCCCCCCGACATTTTATCGGCCTCTCGGCAGATTGCGAGGGCGTCGCCGGGGTCTCCCCTCCCCATGGCGTGGCGGGCGGTTCTGGCATATAAGACCCGGTGACCCGCAACTGTGCGCGCAAGCACCGGATGTCCCTCAGAAACCGTTGCCGAGGAAGAAGCCATGTGTTACGCCAACCGACCGGTCGGGTATCTGGCCATGCTGCTGGTGCTGGCCCTGCTAAGGGGAAGCTACGGGACGTCCACGTCGAGTCGTCTGACCGCTTCGGCCACGAACCGATTCGTTGACACCAAGACCGGCCTGCAGCGCCTGGCAACCCTCCAGGTGGCTGGACCAGCAGCGCAGGCGGGCGGGCGACTGCGGATCTCCGTGGACGGCCAGGCCGTCCAGCACAAGATCGACGGCGTTCCGATGGGCGACAACCATCGGCAGGTGACGTTTCCGCCGATCGAGAAGGCTGCGCAGGCGAAGCTCGAGCTCGTCTCCGGCGCCGAGACACTGACGACGACGATGGCCGTGCCGGCCGCAAGGAAATGGAAGATCTACGTCGTCCCGACGGTCCACACGGACATCGGCTACACGCACCACCAGTCCGTGATTCCCGAGATCCACAACGACAACACCGACAGGGCCATTGAGCTCTGTGGAAAGTCCCCTCACTACAAGTACCAAGTGGAATGCGCCTGGTCGGCGCAGATGTATGAACGGGATCGCGGTCCAACCCAGATGGCAAAGCTGGCCGAGCTGGCCCGGCAGCGTCGCATCGGCGTCTCGGTGAACTACGTGAACATGCTGACCGGCCTCTGCTCGGCCGAGGAACTCACCCGATTCCTGTACACAGCTGCGCGTCTGGCGCGTCGGTATGGCATTCCATTCGAGAGCGCGACCCAGAACGATACGCCCTCCTACGTCTGGTCGCTCCCGACCGTCCTGCACCGCGCGGGCGTCAAGTACCTCAGCGTCGGCGTCAACAACAACGCCACCCGCGCGCCGATCCTCCGCGGCGGGATCGACCGCAAGTCTCCCTTCTGGTGGGAAGGGCCAGACGGCAGCAAGGTCCTGACCTGGTACGCACGCGGGTACGTCGATGCCCATCAGGTCGGGTTGACCGAGAACCTGGCGGCTGTCGAGAACAAGCTGGCCGGTTGGCTGGCCGGATGGGCCCGGCGCGACGACTACCCGTACGACGCCATCCTGATCCACGGCGCGTACGGCGACAACCGCACGACCAGCCCGGCCCTCGCCGAGACCATCGCGGCATGGAACGCCAGGTACGCCTATCCGAAGATCACCCTGGCGACGTTCCCGGAGTTCTTCGCATATATCGAATCGCGCTTCGGCAGCCAGCTCCCGACGGTCCGCGGATGCGGCGGGTGCTACTGGGAAGACGGCGCGGCCAGCTCGGCCCGCCAGACCGCCATCAACCGGGACAACCACCATCGAATCGTCGCGGCCGAGACGATTCAGGCGGTCCTGTCCACGCTCGAGCCGGACCGAGCCTACCCCCATGCGCTGGTCGGGAGGACCTGGGACAACATCTTGCTCTACGACGAACACACCTGGGGCTCGCGCCGATGGGGACGCGACCCGAGGCACAAAAGCGTCGTCACGCAGTGGGCGACGAAGGCGGCCTTCGCGACGGACGCCCGGCGGGATACCAAGGCGCTGCTGGACGACGGGCTGTCGTTGCTGACCCGGCGGACTCGCGGCAAGGGCCGGGGCGCGCTGGTGTTCAACCCACTCAGTTGGGACCGTACGGACGTCGTCCATGTCACGCTGCCGCCCGGGACGCGGTTGCTCGACCCCGACGGTCGCAGCGTCGCGTGCCAGACGATGTCGACCGGCGCTCAGGGCAGACGGGTCTGCTTCCTGGCAGAGAACGTCCCTGGCGTGGGGTACAAGCGGTACGCCCTCGTCGATGGTCCGCGCGAGGCGGCAAGCGGCGCACCGGCAGGCGAGAAGCCGCAGCGCCTCGAGAACCGGTTCTACCGTGTGGCCCTGGACGCGCGGTCGGGGGGGATCGCCAGCATCATCGACAAACAGACGGGGCAGGAACTGGTCGACACTGCCAGTCCCTACAAGCTGGGCGAGGTCATCTACGCGTCGGGCGGCAAGGGCACCACCGCCATCGAGTGGAACAAGAGCCTGCCACCGGCGAAGTTCGAGTTTTCGCGTCCGGACGGGGCGGCCTGGCGCATCACCCGTCAGGGCAAAGTCCTGACCTCGGTCAGGTCGACCACGCGGACCAAGATGCTCCCCGAGGTGGGCGTCGAGGCAACGCTGTATGAATCGCTCAAGCGACTGGACCTGACGGTGCACCTGAACAAGGAGCTCACCTACGACATGGAGGCCGTCTACGTGGCGTTCCCGTTCGCGGCGGACAAGCCGCGGTTCCGGCTCGAGATCGGCGGGGGCTGGGTCGATCCGGGCCGGGACATGCTGCCCGGGGCGTGCCTCGACTGGTTCTGCGTGCAGAACGCCGTGACGCTCCACACGGGGCAGGCCGGCATTGGTTTGTCACCGGTCCACACGCCGCTCATCTCGCTGTGTGCGATCAACACGGGCAAGTGGCTGCAGAAGCTGGATCTGACCAACGGCACCGTCTTCGCCTACGTGATGAACAACTACTGGCTGACGAACTACAAGCCCGGTCAGGGCGGTCGAACGGCGTTTGTGTACTCCATCACTTCGGACAAGACCGTCCCTACCCCCGCAGCCACGCGACACGGCTGGGGCGTTGGCCAGCCGTTGATCGCGGTACTCGCGGAAGGGTCTTCGAAGCCGACACCGCCCGGGCGTGGCGACCGCATGCTCCCTGCAACCGGGTCGTTCTGTCGAATCAGCTCGCCAGACGTGGTGCTGACGGCGTTCAAGCGCGCCGAGGAGAACGACGGGCTGGTATTGAGATTCATGGAAGTAGCCGGCAAGCCCACCAGCTTCGAATTCTCCTGCGATCTACTGGGCATGCCGAAGGCTGCGTGGCGATGTGACTCGGTCGAGCGGAAGCGTGCCCCGCTTCAGGTCAGCAACGGCACGGTGAAGCTCCGCATCGACGCGTTCGGTATCGAGACCATCCGCCTGAGGCTGTAGCCCCTTGCCTGCGGGTTCTCCCGTCCGAATAATGGAGCAGAACAATTCCCGTGCAGGCACCCAACCGGAGCCCCTCCCATGTGCATTCCTCCTGTTCTCACCCGCGGTAGGCGATCATCGAACCTTCGGCGACGACGGCGGGGGGTGTTCACGCCGATCGATCTGCTGACGGTGCTGGTGGTTATCGTGCTGGTGATGTTCGTCCTTGTGCCAGCGATGGTGAGGGACCGAGCCCAGGCACGAACGACGCTGTGCATGTCCCGGCTGGCCCAGTTGTGCAAGGCCACGCTCCTGTACGCCGAAGACTACCAGGAGGTCACACCGTTCATCGGCCGGGGCTGGGAAGACTGCGACGACACGGAACGGCTGGGCAAGGAAGTCTGGCCCAAGGGCTCGGGCAAGACGCTGGGCCAATGGGCTGCGGCCGAGACGTGGCTCATGCCGAAAATGCCCGCGTTCTGGCTCAAGCCCCAGACCCAATGGCCCCAAGACGCCGGCATTCGCAACGGCACGCTGTTCCCCTATACGCGGTTCGAGAATCTGTACCTGTGTCCCGTGTTCCAGCGGACCGCCCTCAAGAAGAAATCCCAGAACGTCTTCAACTTCACCCGGTCGATCCTGGGACGGATGTGGCTGCACAAGGCAGAGAAGGACAGCAAGCTTGGCTCGCAATGGGTGACGTCCTCGGCGTCGGACAACTGGTGCGGCCAGGCGGGCCCCATCCTGAAGCCGAGCCAGGTCTACGCCCCGTCGCAGCTGCAAATGCTGCTGGACGAGCAGTGGGACCGACATTGCGCTGCGCCCAAAGAGCAGTTCCAGAAGGCGGGCGGCGGCATGCTGGCGGGGGTGATCCAAGAGCAATGGATGGCGGCGGACTGCGTCTTCGGCGTCTGGGGGAACGAGATCGGGCAGTACCACGGCTCGAAGCTCCCCTGCCAGACGGTGCCGGAGGCGGCCCGCGATCAGGTGCCCGCCGTCAAACGGGGCAGCGCCGCGTTCTACGACGGGCATGTCGCGCTCGAGCTCGACCCCCTACCTGGCCGATCCATCAGGCTTCCCAAGGCGGACGCGGTCAAGGCGCTCAAGGACTTCGTCGATCGACATCTCCACGCGCAGCGAGGCCTGTCGCTGAGCGCCGCGAAGTTCAACTGGGCCAAAGTCTGGCCCTGAGCCAGCCGACAACAGAGCCCAGGCGTGCCTCGAGGGCAGGCCTGCCGGCCATCACGGCCATCTCAATCGCCTGAGGGTGGTTGAACCGAAACGCCAGGCAGACTATGCTATGGGGTTCTAGTAGTGCGCGCCCCCGTGCGGATTAGGGGTAGGGTTCCGTGTTTGACCAGTTGACAGACCGATTCAGCGACGTCTTCCGCAAGATGCGCGGGCGGGGTCGGATCAGTGAAGCCAACATCAAGGACGCCATGCGCGACGTGCGGATGGCCCTGCTGGAGGCCGACGTCAACGTCCAGGTGGCGCGCAAGTTCTGCGACGAGGTAACCGAGAAGGCGATCGGCGAGGAGGTCATCAAGACCCTCCACCCCGATCAGTTGATGGTCAAGATCGTCCACGACGAGTTGGTGTCGCTCTTGGGTCCGGTGGACCCCCGGATCCCGTTCGTCTCACCCGCCCCGACCGTAATCATGATGGCGGGCCTGCAGGGCTCGGGCAAGACGACAACGTCGGGCAAGCTCGCCAAGTACGTGGAGGCCCGAGGCAAGAAGGCGCTCATGGTGGCGGCCGACCTGAAGCGCCCGGCGGCCATCGACCAACTCGAGGTGATCGGACAGCAGATCGACGTGCCCGTCTACGCCGAGCGAGGCCACGAGAACGTGGTCAAGCTCTGTCGCAGCTCGCTGATCGAAGCCCGCAAGAACGGCCACGACGTGGTGATCCTCGACACCGCCGGCCGGCTGGCGATCGACGAGGAGATGATGCAGGAGGTCAGCAAGGTCGCCGAGACGATCCAGCCGCATCAGATCTACCTCGTGATCGACGCCATGACCGGGCAGGACGCCGTCAACACGGCCAAGATCTTCAACGATCGGCTCGAACTGGACGGCGTGATCCTGACGAAGTTCGACAGCGACACGCGGGGCGGGGCGGCGTTGTCGGTCAAGACCATCACCGGCAAGCCGATCAAGTTCATCGGGATCGGCGAGAAGCTGGAGGATCTGGAGGAGTTCCACGCCGACCGCATCGCAGGCCGGATCCTGGGGATGGGCGACATCGTCACGCTGGTCGAGAAGGCCCAGTCGCAGGTCAAGCAGGAGGAGGCGGCCAAGCTCCAGGAGAAGATGGCCAAGGGGTCGTTCGGCCTGGACGACTTCATGGGCCAGATCGAGAAGATGCAGTCCATGGGCTCGATGCGTCAGCTGCTCAAGATGATCCCTGGCGTGGGCAGCGAGATGAAGCACATGGACGTCGACGAGGGTGAGGTCAAGCGGATGAAGGCCATCATCCAGTCGATGACGCCGAGGGAGCGGAACCACCCCGACATGGTCGACGCCAGCCGTCGCCGCCGGATCGCCCGCGGGAGCGGGACGGACGTGCAAGACGTGTCGGGCCTGATCAAGAGCTTCGGGCAGGCCCGTGACGTGATGAAGGCCATGGCGGGGATGAACTTCTCCGACCGGATCAAGATGGGCACGCAGTTCGCGCAAATGTCGGCGTTGGGGGGCAAGATGCCCCAGCTGAAGGTCAAGGGGCGTACGACCAAGAAACGTCGACTGAGCCAGAAGGACAAACGCAAACGCCGCCGCAAACGTTAATGCGGAACGCCGCGCAAGCGGCGCAAGTGGAGTTTCGCGCGCGGATCAGGACAAGGTCAACATCGTAGGAGCAAGCCGTGGCAGTGAAGTTGAGACTGAAGCGAATGGGTCGCAGGCATCGTCCGTTCTATCGCCTCAACGCGATGGATTCGGCCAGTCCGCGCGACGGCCGGGTGATCGAAGAGCTCGGGTTCTACGACCCGGTGGAGCAGGACGGGGCCAAGCAGGTCCGCCTGAAGCGTGAACGGATCGAATACTGGTTGAGCCAGGGCGCGACGCCGACGGACACCGTTCGCGATCTGCTGAAGCGAAACGGGATCGCCGTGCGGCCCTGAGGCCGACCTGGTCGACGTTGCCGGCGCAGCAGGCCGGCTACGGGTCGGGATGTCGATGCGTATCGATGTGCTCACGCTGTTCCCGGAGGTGTGCGACGCCTTCTTCTCGGTCAGCATCATTCAGCGGGCGCGGGAAGCGGGGCTCGCCGACATCGTGTGCACGAACATCCGGGACTTCGCGGTTGATCGGCACCGCAGCGTAGACGACAGGCCTTTCGGCGGCGGGCCCGGCATGGTGATGATGTGCGAGCCGATCTTCGATGCCGTCGAATATCTGGAGGCGAAGCCGCCCGGCCGGGCCACGCGGATCCTGCTGACCCCGCAGGGCAAGACGTTCTGCCAAAAGGATGCGGCCGAGTTGGCCGGACACGAACGGCTGTTGTTGATCTGCGGGCATTATGAGGGATTTGACGAACGGATCCGGCTGGGTCTGGCGCCGCGGGAGATATCGATCGGCGACTACGTCCTGTCGGGCGGCGAGGCGGCGGCCATGGTCGTGGTCGACACGGTCGTGCGGCTGCTGCCCGGGGCGTTGGGTCATGGGGATTCGGCCGGGGAGGATTCGTTCTCGAACGGGTTGTTGGAGTATGGTCAATACACCAGGCCGCGGGTGTTTCGCGGCATGAGCGTGCCCGAGGTTCTGCTTTCGGGCGATCACGCGCGTGTGGACGAGTGGCGGAAGCAGCAAGCGATCGATCGGACAAGAGAGCGCCGCCCAGACTTGCTGAATGAAGCGTAGAGGAGTGTCGGTGATGAGCCAGGAACTGATCGAGTCAGTCGAGGCATCCTTCCGGCGGGACAAGCCGCTGGCGGTTCGTGTGGGAGATACGGTAACGGTCCATCAGCGGATCGTCGAGGGAGACAAGGAACGCGTCCAGCCGTTCACGGGTGTGGTGATCGCCCGGCGGGGCCAGGGCACGCGGGGAACGTTCACCGTTCGCCGAATCGTCAACAACGAGGGGGTCGAACGGGCCTTCCCGATAGACTCGCCGAAGATCGTCGGCATCGAGACCGTTCGTTCCGGCAAGACCCGACGGGCGAAGCTGTACTACTTGCGCGACCGCGTCGGCAAGGCGCGGCGCCTTCGTGATCGCCGGACCCTGTCGGCCGCTCGCGCGACCGCCGACACGCCCGAGCCCGGCGACGAAGCCGACACGAACGAAACCGTCGAAGAGACGACCGAATAGGGCCTACGAGCGGCCATAGCCTGTCGTGGTCGACAAGCTCCGAACAGGACGCCAGGGGGAGAAGCTGGCGCGGCGGTTCCTCAAGCGTCAGGGCTACCGCATCCTGTGCAAGAACTATACGTGCCCGATTGGGGAGATCGACCTGATCGCGCTGACCGAGCGCACGATCGCCTTCGTCGAGGTCAAGACGCGTCGGGGAACGGAGCACGCCGATCCCGAGGACGCGGTCACGCCGGCCCAGCAGCGCAACATCCACAAGGTCGCGCGGCACTGGCTGTCACAGCGGCGGGCCGACGCCTACGCCTGGCGCTTCGACGTCGTCTCCGTCACGTTGCAGGAGGGCGACAAGCCCGTCATCCGTCATACGCCCGATGCATTTCGTCCCCCGCAGGGTGGACGCCATGGCTGAACCCGAGCTCGACTTGATCGATTCGCATTGCCACCTGACCCTGGACCCGTTGGGCGACCAGGTTGATGCCGTGTTGGATCGCGCCCGTGCGGCGGGGGTCCGTCGATGCATCACGGTCGGGACGGACCTGGCCGATAGTCGGGCGGCGATCGAGCTGGCCCGTCGGTTCGACAACGTCTGGGCGACGGCGGGGGTCCATCCGCACGAGGCGGGCAAGGCCGACGAAACAACCTGGTCCGGCCTGGCGGAGCTGCTCGAGAAAAGGTGTCAGGAGTCTTTTTCGCAGGGGCCGACGGCCGTCGGGGAGACGGGGCTCGACTACCACTACGATCTGAGCGACCGGGCGTCACAGCGGACCGCCTTCGCCCGTCAGATCGCCCTTGCCGAGCGCTACGAGCTGCCGCTGGTGATCCACTGTCGCGAGGCCGTCGACGACGCCCTGGCCGTGCTGGCCGAACACAGCCAACGTCCGGCATGGGGAGTGTTCCATTGCTTCACGGGCACGCGAGCCGAAGCCATCCGCATCCTGGAGGCGGGCTGGCACATCTCGTTGTCGGGCATCGTGACGTTCAAGAACGCCACGGACCTCCGCCAAGCCGCCAAGGCCATCCCGCTCGACCGACTCCTCATCGAGACGGACGCGCCCTACTGCTCCCCCGAGCCGATCCGAAAGATCCGCCCCAACGAGCCCGCCCACATCGTGCACACCTGTCGGTTCCTGGCCAATCTGCACGATCTGCATCCCGTCGAGTTGGGGCAGCGATGCAGCGTCACGGCCGAGCGCCTCTTCGGCCTGACTCAGCAGCACAAGTAGCGGCCGTCAATGAATCACAGGCACCCCGCGCCTTGCCGGGCCGGGGCCGGTGGATTATGGTCTGGCCTCATTATGGACGACAAACGCATCGCCTTCATCGGAACGGGAATCATGGGTGACCCGATGGCCCGGAATCTCTTGCGGGCCGGGCACGCCGTGGTCGCGCACAACCGGACGCGGGCCAAGGCCGAGGCGCTTCAGGCCGACGGCGCGACGGTCGCCGACTCGCCCGCACAGGCGGTCGAGCAGGCTGACGTCGTCATCAGCTGTCTGCCCGATTCGCCCGACGTCGAGCAGGTATGGTTGGGCCCGAACGGCGTGGTCGAGGCGCTGCGGCCGGACATGCTGGGCATCGATATGTCGACCATCGCGCCGGCAACGGCACGCGAGGTGGCCGGGCGCGTGGAAGGCGCCAGCGCCGTCTTCCTGGACGCGCCGGTCTCGGGCGGCGACGTCGGCGCGCGGAACGGCACGCTGTCGATCATGGTGGGCGGTCCGGCCTGGGCCTTCGAGCGAGCCGGTCCGGTGCTGGAGGCCATGGGCAAGACGATCGTGCACTGCGGCCCCAACGGCATGGGCCAACAAACCAAGCTGTGCAATCAGGTGATTTGCGTGCTCAACATCCTGGCCGCCGCGGAGGCCGTCGCGCTGGCCCGCAAGGCCGGATTGGACCTGGATCGCATGCTTCAGGCCGTTTCCGCCGGGGCCGCCAACAGCTGGATGCTCCAGAACCTCGGCCCCAAGATGGCCGGCGGCGACTACGCCCCGGGGTTCATGATCGATCTGCAGCAAAAGGACCTGCGTCTCGTACACGAGTCCGCCCGCGAACTGAACGTGCCTCTGCCGGGAACGGCCCTGGTCCATCAGCTGTTCGCGGCGAACCAGGCGGCGGGAGAAGGAAGGGAAGGCACGCAAGCCATCGTCAAGACGATCGAGCGGCTGGCGGGCCTGGCTGGCGTCTGAGCACGCAGGCTGCTCGACCTTGACGTGTCGCAGGCAATGATCCGAAGCCTTGAGGGTCTGCTGACCGCAACACCCCGGGGGCCGCTACTGTCCCATCATGGTTCGTCCCCCGCCGCCGGCGCTTGCACCCGGGCTTCCCCTTTTGGCCCGGCCCACGAAGTGCAAGAACTGCGATTGGGTCAATAGAGTCAGGGACAGGCTTTGTGCCTCCTTCTTGATGGCGAGGAACCGATCGTAGGCGGCGCGTTCATCCTGCTGGCGAGCGCCCTTGGCGTCCTTCGCCGGCCTGGGGGGTGATCCGCCCAGAACGAGGAAATCGACCGTCTCCAACCCCCATCCCGATGCAAGACGCGACCGGCCCTTGCCAGCACCCGCCGGCACTTCCTCAACGGTCTGCGGCAACGCCACCACCTCGCCTCCCCAGGCCTCGATCCAAGCCTTGATCTGCTCAGCGCCCTGCGGATCCGCGATCCGATCCCCGTCCAGGTCGAACCCTCCTTCTACGGCAAACTTGTACCTCCGGTGCCGGTCATACACGGGATTGAGCACCAGATCCCCGGGAACGATCTGCTCGCCCGTTCGCGTCTCGACCACCCGGCATTCCGAGGTGCTGGCGTGAATGCCCACGACCTCGATCTTCGCCTTGCCCCGCATGAGGTTGTCGCCAGGTGCAGCCTTGCGGGACTGGTCCTGCCCCGCTGCCGTACCCTCCCGACCCGATTCGGCGCCGCCCTCCTCGCTCGTCTCGCCCTCCCCCTTGCCGCTGACGAGCTCGACGTGGGCCGCAGGAGAGAAGACCTCGAAGAGCAGCCCCAGCGTCAGGTTGTCGCGCTTCCCGAGGTCGATGTAGACCAGATCCTCATCGGCCTGGGCCCGAACGACCCGGGCATCCGCCTCGGCCGCCAAGCCCATCCGCGGCACACTGGGCCGAAACGCCATCAGCTCCAACCGCATCTGAGCGACCTTGCCCTCCAGCTTCACCCGCTCCGCCTCCGCGTCGCCCAGCTCCTTCTCCTTGGCCACCAGCTTCTTGCCAAGACGGTCCTGCGTCTGCGTGATCCGTCGTTGAAGCGCCTTGATCTGTGTGTCAAGCTTGGCGAGCGCAGCGGCGTTGGCGGTCTTGAGGTCCGCGTTCTCCTTGCTCAGCTTGGCCAGGTCCTTCTCGAAGCCCTTCGCGTCCTTCTGACGAGCGGCTCTTTCGCGATTCAAGCTCTCTTGAGCGGCGGCCAGCTCCTTCTTGGCCTCGTCCAAGCTCTCATCTTGCTCCTTCCAAGCGTTTCCCAATCGCTTGATGGCCGTCTTGAGATCGCTCCCCGGCAGCTTGTGCAGCAGCGTTCCTTCAGGCACCCCTTCGGCTAGCTCCGCCATGAGCGCGTTGATCTCCTGTTCGGTCTCCGCGGCACCGACGGCCTCGTTCATGCCAATCAGCTGCGCGAGCGCCGCCCGCTCGTTATCCAGGACACGGGCGAGGCTCAGCTTGGCCGTGGCCTGCTCCAGATAGCTGCCGAAATGGGCCTCCTCGGCCTTGCCCATGTACCGTTGCGCATCCTCCTCGGCGGCGACGAGTGCGTCCTGCAGTTCGGCTCGCTCCGTGTAGAGCAACACCGCGATGACGGTCGAGACCAACCATAGGGCGACGAAGACGATCAGCCAGATGTGCACGGTGGTGATGCCGCTGCTGCGGCCGGGCTGGGATCGGCTACCTACCATGGCAAGAGTCCTCCCTCTCGTCCTGCAGGCACAACACCAGGGCGCACACGACCCGGCCGACTGGCCCGCAGCTCAGTTCGAAGAAGCGAGCGAATCCATTCGCGCGACTGGGTACCAGTGAACGACTCCAGAGAACAAGCACGGCAGCCAATCCCCGCGGCTGGATGAAACGTACGTTTCACGCCGCCGTCCCTCGGCTGCTACGATGCAACATGCCCGTGACTACTTGTGATTATGCTGATCCCCTGGACCCTTGTCAACTGCAGGATGGGGCAGATCCCCCCGCTGCCTCGCGACGGATCACCAACGGACCAGGTAGGTCGCCCACGTCGACGCCGCGCGAACGGCAACGTGGGACGCTGGAACGCACGCGAGGGGGCGGCTATACTCTGCTATTCGAGATGAATCGACCAGCTGCTGTGCTCCATCACGTTCCTAGAAGCACGACTGAAGGCGTCCGTCGCGTGTCGTGGTACACGCGCGCGAAATTCGGCCTGGTGCGGGCGTTCCTGGCCGGCGGGCTGTGGTGCTCCGGCCTGACGGGGCTCTACCGATTCGGACGGTTCTTCGGGACGTGCGAATCGCTGATCAACTACAAGCTCCGGCGACGGTATCGCAAGCGGCTGGCGTTCATTTTCGGCCCGGACAGATTCAGCCCGGCGGAAGTCCGCCGTCTGACCCGCGCGTGGTTCCAGCGGGTCCGCTGCGACAAGATCTTCTACCTAGTCTTCGACCGGGTCCCTCAGGCCGACATGCTCAGTCGCATTGACTTTGTCGGCCGGGACTACGTCGACGAGGGGTTGGCGCGCGGCAAGGGCGTCTTTCTCAGCGCCTCTCACGCAGGGACACATCACATCACCACGTTGCTGCTGGCCACCTTGGGCTATGGGATATCCGGCGTCCGCGACCGCAAGGAAGGGGCGATGCGGTTGCATATGCAGGATGTCTTCGCCAGGCGCTGTCCCATAACACACGTGATCCGGTGGTTCTTCGCCGAGGAATTTCCGCGGAACCTCTTCCGCTGTCTGAAGCGGAATGAGATCCTCGGGGCGGCCTTGGACGTCGACCGCGAACGGGCGCCGCACCTGCGACGCCAGTCGGTGCGGATCTTCGGCCAGGAACGGCAGTGGCTGACCGGGACGCTGCAGATCGCGCTGCGATGCGGGGCTACCATCCTGCCCTTCTTCTGCGCGTCACTGCCCGGCTTCCGGTTTCAGCTGATCGCCCATGAACCGCTGGTTGACCCGGCTTCCTCCCGTGACGAAGCCGACCTCGTTGCCGAGGCCATGCAGCGCTATGCCGACAGGATCGAGGCCTACATTCGTGCCCACCCCGAACACATCAGCAAGGTGTGACGTCATGCGGAGAGGACTGTGCGCGATCGTCGTGCTGGCCGTCCTGGCCACGTTGATTCTTGGGGGACGGCGCGCTCGCGCGCTTGCAGGACCGCAGGCGCTCGCGACGACGCAGGCCGCGGAGGGCGATCAAGCCATCGCTCGTTACCGCCGCCTCCTCGCTGAACGCCCCGCCGCGGACAACCACGCGGCCCTGGCGTGGGTGCTGAGTCGATACAAGTCTGCCAACGACGATGCCCTGCGGCACGCGACCCAGGCCTTGAAGCTCGACCCGAACCAGTACAAGGCCCACGAGATCGCCGCCATCATCCTGGAGATGCAGCGACGCGACGGCGACGTCTTGGACCACCTGCTGGCCATGATGGACCAGGACCGCCCCGAGACGCAGTACTACATATCGCGCATCGGCAAGCTGAACGTCACCGTCACACAACGGCGGAAGGCAATCGCAGCGTTGAAACGGTTCGTCGCCGGCCCCGGCAGGCCGATCCATCGGGCGACCGCGCGGTGGGCACTCGCGCGGTTGTTGCTTGCAGACGGCAAGGCCGAGGAGGCCCGAGCGGCGTACGACCGGCTTGGGTTCATCAAGACCTGGCGGGTCATCGGGCCCTTCGATAACGAGGCGAACGCCGGCTTCGGCCTGGTCCAGGGGCCGGAGAAGGAGATCGACCTGACGAAGCGCTACCAGGGCCGCGGCGTCCGCGTGTCATGGCGCAAGCTCGAGCACTTCACGTTGGCGGGTCTGTGCGATCTGCTGGCCGTGATGTACCCGAACGACCAAGTTCTCGGCTATGCCGTGACGTTCGTTCAGGCACCGGCACGGACCGAAGCCGTCGTCCGTCTCGGGGCCGAGCAGTCGGTCAAGGTCTGGTTGAACGACCGGCTCATCGTCCAGGACGATCAGAACAAGGGGTTCGCCCTCGACCAGCACGTCGCGCCCGTGATCCTCGAGGCGGGGTGGAATAAGATCCTCGTGAAGGTGTGCCGCCGCGGCGGAAGTTGGCGATTCGCGTTGCGTCTGACGGATCCGGCCGGCAACTTGCTGAAGAGCTTGACCTCCTCAGATGAGGTCCAGCGCACACCGGACGCATCGAAGTCACCCGCACCGGGATTCGAGTACGCCGAAGGCATGCTCGAGCACTTCAACCGTCAGGTCGCGGAGAACCGCCAGAACGAGTCGGCGGTCTACTACCTGTCCCAGGCGCAGTCGGCGGCCCATCGGCGGACCCTGGCAACGCAGACGTGCGAATGGTTGGTATCGCTGAACCGGCATTGCAGCGAATATCGCATGCGGGTCGCGCTGGCCTACTGGGCGGACGAGAAACCGGACAAGGCGTTCGAGCAGCTCAAGGCGGCGCGGGAACTCGAACCGAAGAACCTGCTGGCCCTGTCGCTGCTCGGACGGTTCTACCGCTCGCGGGATGCGCTGGAACAGGCCCGGGAGATTCTGGACGACGCCGCCGCGGTCGCGCCCGACTCGATGACCGCCCACCTGGGCCTCCAGAAGGTCTATCAGGCGCGCGGCTGGACGCACCAAGCCTACGCCAAGGCCAAGATGCTCCACGGGCGATACCCCGACCTGGCAAGCCTGACCGCGAACTACGCAGCATTCTGTGACGGGTATGGGTATCGCGATCAGGCTCGGACGCTGTGGGCCCAGGCCGCCACCCAAAACGCCGCCGACCCGAAGGCCCACCAAGCGCTGATCCGCCTGAGCACGCGGGAGGACCGCGTCGAAGACGCCCTGGCACGCTGCAAAGCGTACCAGCAGCTCGTTCCGATGAGCCATGCAATCCGGATGCAGCGGGTGGGGCTGCTCCTGCGTCGAGAGCGCTACGATGACGCCATCGCCCTGTGCAAGGAGGCGTTGGCCATCTGCCCCTCACATGCCGGATTCCACGCCAAGCTGGGCGAGATCCACGAACGGGCGGGCCGGATGGCCGAAGCCATGACGGCCTGGCGAGCGGCGCTGCGATACAAGCCGGATGATCGGCGTCTCCGCGACTACCTTGAATTCCTGCAACCCGAGCAGGAGAACCCGGTGTTCGCCAAGTTCGGGGTCGGCCCGGACGAGGCGGCCCGGATCGTCAAGGAGACTCCCGCCGACGAAGCCACTTATCCCAAGGCCGTTGCCGTCATCCTGCTGGATCACCGCGTGACCGAGCTGTTTGAGGATGGCTCGACGACCTCCCAGGAGCACGGGATCTGCAAGATCCTCAACGAGCGAGGCCGGCGGAAGTACACCAAGGTCCCGCTCCGCGGGCAGAATCGCAAGGTCCTCCGCGCCGCGGTCATCAAGCCCGATGGAACGGAGGTCGAGGCCACCCGCGTCTCCGGCGAAGCGATCCACTTCGCCCAGCTCCAGCCCGGGTCGATCCTGGAGTACAAGGTCATCTACTACCGCAGCGGCACGAGCTGGCTGAGCCGGCATTACACGGATCTGGCGGCGTTCCAGTCCACCGATCCGGTCGTTCGACGGCAGTGGATCCTGGTCGCCACTAAGGCACGGTCCGTCCGTCACGTGGTCCGAGGCGACCACGTCAAGCTGACGCCCGGCGAGTTTGAGGGGAAACGGGTCTATGCATTCCGGGCCGACAACGTGCCGATGCTCGAGACGGAGGTGGCCCGACCGCCGCAAGCCGACATCCTCGAGCAGATCCGCGTCAGCACCATCGAGGACTGGGACGAGATCGCCCGCTGGGAATGGGCGCTGATCAAGGACCAGTTCGCGTCGGACACGGCGATTCGCGAGAAGGTCAAGGCACTGACCGGCGACTGCAAGACGCGAGCGGATCGGATGCGGGCGATCTACAACTTCGTCGCTCAGAAGATCCAGTACAAGGTGATGCACCGCGCGGGGATCTTCGGGATCAAGCCTGACAAAGCAGCCAACGTTCTGGCCAACGAATGGGGCGAATGCAAGGGCAAGGCCGTCCTGCTGATCGCGATGCTCCGCGAGGCGGGCATAAAGGCCTGCTACGCGACCGTTCGCACGCGCAGCGCGGGTCGACTCCTCGAGGAGTTGCCGTCCAACCAATGCAACCACGCCATCGTCTACGTTCCGGAGCCGGACAACTTCGACCGCGGCCTGTGGCTGGACGCAACCGCGGAGTACAACGGAATGGACGCCTTGCCGTGGGGCGACCGCGGCGTGTCGGCGCTGGTCTGGAAACCGAATGGCCAGATGGTCTTCAAGACCGTGCCCCAGGTGTCACCGAAGGACAACACGGTCAACTTCGTGCTCGAGGCCACGCTGTCGAAGGACGGGTCGGCACAGGCCCGGGTGAACTGGCAGGCCTCGGGTCAGTTTGCAGCGGGTTTCCGCCAGCAGTTCCGACGGGTCGGTCGACGCCAGCAGCAGCTCGAGGCCGTCGTGACCAGTCTGCAGCCCGGAGGCCGTTTGTCGGACATGGCCTTCTCCGACCTGACCGACCGCGACGGACCGGCTGAGATCCGCTTCGACTTCAAGGCCAGCCAGTACGCCGAGCCGGCCGGACCGCACCTGGTCCTCAGTTCAAAGCGCAAGTTCAACCTGACCCAACGCTACACGCCGCGAACCGAACGTCACTATGACGTCTGGCTGTCCATGCCCAGCACGATCGAATACAGCGAGGTGTACCGGTTCAAGCCGACGTGGAAGGTCAAGTCCGCACCGCCGTCGGCCCGGGTGACGACGCCGTGGATGGACTACGAGATCCGGTACGAGGCCGAGCCAGGGCGACTCCGCGTGGACAAGCGGCTGGTCATCAAGGCCACCGACGTGCCACGAGCCGAATACGGCCGGCTACGCCAGTTCTGCATCGACGCCGATGAGCACGAGCAGAAGACCATCATGCTGGAACCCCAGTGATGGGCCACGTCGCGTCATCACGCAATCCTGTACGACATTACGTTGCCGGAACGATCCGCGCCATTGGGTGCATCGGCCGTGTTTGTCTGGAAACCGTCTTTCCAGCGACGTGTCCAGCCTGCGGGGCCTCGATCGCCGCCGGTCCCGATCCGCTGTGGTGCGAGGCGTGCTCGCCGAGGATCCTGCGCGCCGTCGGTCGGGAGTACTGCAGGCTGTGCGGACGCAACACCGGCCCATACGAGCTACGCGAAGGGCGGTGCACCCAGTGTCGTGACCTGCGGGCGCCGCTCTCCGGTCTGGTTCGGGTGGGCCCACACCGCGACGCGCTCCGCCGGATGGTGTTGGATTTCAAGTACAAGCGCGCACCGTTAGATCGAACGCTCGGACGACTGATCGAGGCAGCCATTCGGGGCGCCCCGTGGTGTGACCGCCTCGACGCGGTCGTCCCCGTCCCGTCGCACTGGCGGCGTCGTCTAGAGCGGGGCCATGCCCCCCCTGCCGCGCTGGCCCGAGTTGTCGAGAAGGCCTTGGACCTGCCGATGGCAGAGGTGCTGAGGCGGACCCGATACGACCCGCCCCAAGTAGGGCTCAGCAAGAACCAGCGCGAAGAGAATGTCCGGGGGGCGTTTGCGGTCGTCGACCGGGCCCGGCTGAAGGGTCTCGCCCTTTGTCTGATCGACGACGTGACCACCACCGGCGCAACGCTGTGGGAAGCGTCGCGAGCCCTGAAGAAAGCCGGCGTGCGCGACGTCTACGCGGCTGTCATCGCCAAGAGTGAGTCGACCCACACGCTATAGACCGAGCCGGGCAAACGGCCGTCACACGCCCACGACCACACCCGGGATCCCCTCATCGTCGCGGACGGGCGTCTGGAAGGGATGGTCAACGAGTCTCTTGGCGTTCGGGACGCTCTGCGGACCGCAGCCGCAGACGTAGTTGGTGGCCGTCATCCCCAGCTTGGGCGCGAACGCCTTCCACATCGTGAAGTTCTCGGTCGACAGCGAGACAGGGATGTCCGGGTCGCGCCTGCGAATCTCGGTCAGATAGTGATCGTAGATCTCGGCGCGGACGTGATGCGGGAATGGTTTGGTCCGCGTCTCTTCGACGTCGTCACGCGCCTCGCGAGCCGCCTGCAGGCAGGCCGGGTCGAGCATGTCCTCGCCCAACCGCTTAACCATCTCGTCGACGTCCTGCCACATGAAGACGCACAGGCTGATGATGTCCGGCCGGGTCCGATCGAAGACCCTATCGACCGCCCGGGCGGCCTCTTCGCGCCAGCCGACGACGGGAATGATCGGCTTGAACTTGTAGCGGATCGTGTACCCGGCATCCTGCGCCGTACGAGCGGCCTCGATCCGCTCTTCGGTCGTGCCGGTCTTGGGCTCGATCAGGCGAGACTGCCGCCCCCCCGCAATGCTCCAGACGATGATGGTGTTGCCCCGATGGGCCAGATCCGCCAGCCATCCGGTGTTCCAGCTCTTCGTGTGGATCACGAGGTAGCGATCGTCGAACGTGCCCAGGAACTCGATCAACGGCCCGAGACAGCCGTGCTCGGGCTCGAGGCAAAGCGGATCGGCGTCGTCGTCCAGCAGGTACGTCTTCTGCCACGGGTGTCGCTCGATGACCCGACCGAGGTGGTGGCAGTACTCCTCGACGTTGACCATCGCGATCAGCAGCCCGCCGAGATCGCAGTAGGTGCAGCGATGGACGCAGCCGTTTTGGAGGTGAATCCGCCAACACGGGCGGCAGACCTTGTCGTGACGGTGCGGATCGCCCTTCTGGTTATAGCAGGCCCAGTGGAACGCTCGATACCCCAACAGCTCGCGGATCATCGTCTGTGACTCGATGCCCTGTTCCTCGAGGCGGGCGACGTTCTCGTCCATCCGATCGTCGAACCGGAAGGTGTTGAACATCAGGATCGGATCGTTGACTCCGGCCAATGTCCCCATCGGCACGCGTCGGTCGAGGAGCCCCTGGTTCTGAACCAGGTCGGGCAGATCCTCGTCGCGGTAGACGACCGGTTCGACCGGCGCCGCCAGGGCATTGACGACACCATCGACACGCCGTCGATAGCGCTCGTCGTCCGCGACGGTCTCATGAACGTAGACGGCAGGCGGGGCAAGCGTATACACGTCGATTACCTCGGATCAGGATAACAGGACCCAAATGCGCTCGGCACATTCTACACGAAACGCCCGGACGTGGGGGCCACTCGCCGCTGAGGCCCGTCTGGCATAGAATGGCAGACCGAAGTGGTAGGACCAGGTAGATGCGCTTTCTGACAGGAATCGCTGTGATCGCAATGGCGTCGACGGCAGGCGCGTCGGCGCCGCCATCTCTCGGGCCGGACGGGCTCCGGACGGTCCGCACGTTGGCCGTCCAACACGAGGGCCGATGGTCGCCGCTGGATACCGTCGCCCGGGACATGGTCGATCAAGTGACCGGCACGCCCTGCTATCAAGGGCGCGATCCGGTTCTGAATCTGTTGGACTGGACGTTTCGCCCGGACGTGTACCGCAGCCACCCCCTGATTCGCGTCGGCAGCGCCGAGGTCCGTCGGTTGATCGGCCTGCCGTTGGACCGCGACCGATTCAGCCTGACGTTCCTGCAGGCGCACGCAGGGCTGGACGATCGGTTGAGGACCGCAATGCGGAAACGCCAGCAAGGGATCAAGGTCGATGCCCTGGACGGCAAGGTGGAGGAGATCGCCGGGACGATAGGCACCCTGGCGCGGGTGCTGAACGACGAGGTCATCCGGCCCGTGCCTCATCCGAAGGACCCGAAGGGCCGATGGACGTCGATCTCCCATGCCGCAGGACAGGACGACGACCGAATCCGCCGGGTCCGAGAGCAGTGGCAAGACGTCCGTGCGGCGTTCCTGTCCGGCGATGCGCCGCGCGTCGAATCGTCCGCCGACGCTCTGGTTGCGGCGTTGGGGCAGCTCACGGCCGCCCACCGACCCGATCCGGCGCTGATCGAGCTGGAACTTCGCTACAACACGCTCGATCCATTTCGATGGTCGTGGGTGCTGGCGGCAGTTGCGGCGGGGCTAGCGCTGACAGCGATGATTGCGACCCGGCGGTGGATCGACGTGGGCGTTTGGCTCGTCGCGTCCGGGACGTTCGCGATGGCCACGTACGGCCTGGCCGTGCGGTGGCAATTGGCGGAACGGATTCCCGCCGCCAACATGTATGAATCCGTGATCTTCATGGGTTGGGGCCTGTGCCTGGCCACCTTGATCTGTCTCGTGGTCGTCCGCAACCGGCTGGTCACGTTCATCGCGTCGTTGCTGGCGGCGGTGTCTCTGATGCTGGGCGACGTGCTGCCGATTGATCCCTTTCTCCGTCCCGTCGCCCCGGTCCTGCTGGACACGGCGTGGATGGCCATTCACGTGCCGGTGATCATGGTCTCGTATTCGGTCCTGATGATGTCGATGGGTTTCGGCCTGGCCGTCTTAGGCATGGTCGCCATCGTGCCGGGCCGGACGGAGCTGATCGCCGCGACCGATCGGCTGCACCATCGCTTCATCCAGGTGGGCGTCATTCTGCTGACGGCGGGCATCATCACCGGATCGATGTGGGGGTCGGCCTCGTGGGGCCGCTATTGGGGCTGGGACCCGAAGGAGGTCTGGTCGCTCGTGGCATTGCTGGGGTATGTGGCGCTCCTCCACGCACGGGCGACGGGGTGGATCCGCGGCTTCGGCACGGCCCTGTGCAGTACGCTGGCCTTCTGGCTGGTCGTCATGGCCTACGTGGGCGTGAACTACGTCCTGGGGATCGGGTTGCACAGTTACGGGTTCGGCAAGGGGGCAGTGGTTCGCTGGCTGATGGTCGTCGGGTGCGTTCAGCTCATCCTGACAGCCGGGGCGTCCGCAGCGTACCTGGTTCGTCGGCGGGCGGGTCGAACCGGTAGCGCTGCGCCCGATTCGCAGGCGGGCACGTCTGCTTGATCGCGGCCTCGGCGCGGGCTAGACTGCCGCGAGCGTTGTCGCGCGGGTCCGCAGACGACACGGAGATCGACCAGGACATCGACGGATGAGTGAGTTCCGCAACAGCCTGTGGGCGCCCTGGCGAATGGAATACATCGACACGCTCGCCGAACGGAACGCCGACGGCTGCTTCCTCTGCCGCTACTGGAACGAGCCGGACAAGGACGTCGAGAACCGCGTCTTGTGGCGGACGGAACGGTGCTACGTCGTGATGAATCTGTATCCCTACAGCAACGGGCATATGCTCATCTCCCCAGCCGCCCACAAGGCAAGCCTGAACGAGTTGGATGACGCCGAGATGCTAGAGATGATGCAGCTCACACGCGACATGAACACCTTGCTGGGCCGGGCCGTCAACGCCCAGGGCACGAACGTGGGAATGAACTTCGGCCACTGCGCGGGCGCCGGGTTGCCCGAGCACCTGCACGTCCACGTCGTTCCGCGATGGACCGGAGACACCAATTTCATGACCGTTCTGGGCGACGTCCGCGTCATCCCTCAAGCCCTGGACGCCGTCTATAGGCGAATGCTCGAGATCTCCGACGAGTTGGGCCTGCCGAACTCCGGCAGCAGTGCGCGGTGATGAACGGATCCCCGTCCGACCTGGCGGATTATGCCATCCAGCCGGCCCAAGGCGGCGGCCGGGACCATCCCGAACCGCCCGATCCACTCCGCAGCGGGTTCGAGCTGGACCGCTATCGTGTGGTTCACTGCACGGCCTTCCGGAGACTGGAGTACAAGACCCAGGTCTTCGTCACGCACGAGGGCGATCACTACCGCACCCGGCTGACGCATACGCTGGAGGTCGCACACGTGGCCTCGGAGTTGGCGCGGGCCCTGGGTGTCAACGCCGCCCTGGCCGAGGTGGTCGCCCTTGCCCATGACCTGGGCCACACGCCGTTCGGTCACGCGGGAGAGTCGGCCCTGGCCGAGCGCATGCGCGACCACGGGGGGTTCGAGCACAATCGCCAGTCGCTCCGCATCGTCGAGTACCTCGAGCACCCGTACCCCCCGTTTCGCGGGCTGAATCTGCTGCCCGAGACGCGGGAGTGCCTGGCCAGCCACGCCACGCCCTACGACCATCCTGACGCGCCCGATAGCGAGGCTGGCGCGGGACGGATGCCGCCAATTGAAGGGCAGGTTACCAATACCGCGGATCGGCTGGCCTACGGCGGACACGACTTGGAAGACGCCCTCGGTGCGGGACTCATCACGGAGACCGATCTCGCGGATCTGCCCCTGTGGACTGAGGCGGCCGGGCCCATCCGTCGCGCCCACCCGGACGTGTCTGTCCTCGCGATCCGCAGGCCCGTCATCGATGCGCTGATCCGTCGTGTGCTGATCGACGTGCTCGACGCGTCGCGGCGCCGGCTCCGCGAGCTGGCCCCCCGAAGCCCTGATGATGTTCGATCGGCGGGACGGGTCGTGGTCGGCCCTTCGGCCGCTACTGCCGGCGACCTGGCGGCGCTGGAGTCGTTTCTGCTCGACCGCGTCTACCGGCATCCGCACGTCGCCGAGATGGACGCCCGGGCCAGGCAACTCGTTGGGAAGGTCTTCGACGCGTTCGTGGCCGACCCGTCGCGGCTGCCGTCGCGCTACATCCCACGCGTCGACGACCAGGGCGTCCACACGGTGGTGTGCGACTACGTCGCCGGCATGACCGACCGCTTCCTACAGGCCGAGTACGACCGACTGAGAAGCTAGATCGGGTAATGAAGTGTCCTCGCAGAATCACTGCTGACGGTGCACGAGTGCTTCGCTCGCGCCTGTCATGGAGCTGGCACCGTAGTCGCACCATTCATGAGACGCAGCGCTACTAGGGCGCAAGCACGAAATCCGCGTCTGGGAACAGATCATAGGGCGACTCGGACGCCGTCGCCATGCCTGCCTCGTAGACGACGTAGGTCGCGGTTGCTCCCGCGGGAATGACGTCCCCGCCGCCCAGGTCAATCTCGACCGACGCCGTAAAGACCATCTGCATCGAGAACACGATCTGGCGTCCTTCGCTCAGGTCTCCCTCGTAGATGATGACGTCTCCCCCAAACCGCACCGACAGGGGGCTGCCCGGCGCCTCGGCGAGAGCGGTGTATCGCCATCCACCTTGGACCGTCTCGGGGGCCGTACCGATAAAGGGATTCCCCTCAGGGCGGGAGACCTCCACGGTCGGCCCGGCCTCGAAGTAATCATAGGTCGCGATCAAGCGCCCAGTCTCATCGAACAGAACGAAGATCCGGTCTGAGGCGAAGGCACTTGTCGGAAGGCTGTTCGGGTCGTTGACCATCCCAGCCAGCAGCGCGTTGGAGTTGGGGTCCCATCCTATCTGGCTCTGGCTTGGGCCGGTGACCTCCACGTATCCGGTCGTCATCGAACTCTCGCCTTGTTCCATTTGCCATTCAGCATCCGGGAACAAGACGCCTACCGATGGGGATCGATCAGCCACGTGCGTCATCGAGACGAGGTAGTGGGCCTCCTCACCAGCAGGTATCGCAGGGGACCCGGGAATCTCCTGCAGCGCCTCGATGTCGACCGTGAACTCCTGTTCGATCTGCACGGACTGCCCATCCTCAGCCATCGTGATCACGATGGCCGCTGCGAGCCTGAGGTAGATCCCGTTGCCCATGTCGCCTTCCATCATGACGTCTTCTAGGCGGAATGTCCCGTCGTCCTGGAGAACAAACGGCACGCCCGTGAACGGGTCATCGCCCGGGGGGCGCACGTAGACGGTGTTCTCGTTGGGATCGTACAGGTAGTTGGCCACCATCGCATTGTTCGAATCGAATACCACGAAATCCCGGAGGCCTGGCGTTTCCTCGCCTATACTGCTGAACGGGTTGCCCTGTGCCTCGAAGGCCTGGGCGAGCAGGGCGTTCGGGTCCTCCCAGCTGGTGGTGCGCTCTTGGAGTGTCGACTCCCAGACCCCCGCCAGCGTGAGCATCGTCACATAGTTGGGATCGTAGAAGTTCGGGTCGTAGTGGTTGGGATCGTAGAACAGCGGGTTGTAGAAGTTCGGGTCGTAGTGGTTGGGATCGTAGAACAGCGGGTCGTAGAAGTTCGGGTCGTAGTGATTGGGATCGTAGAACAGCGGGTCGTAGAAGTTCGGGTCGTAGTGATTCGGATCGTAGAACAGCGGGTTGTAGAAGTTCGGATCGTAGTGATTGGGATCGTAGAACAGCGGGTCGTAGAAGTTCGGATCGTAGTCGTTGGGATCATAGAACAGCGGGTCGTAGAAGTTCGGGTCGTAGTGATTCGGATCGTAGAACAGCGGGTTGTAGAAGTTCGGATCGTAGTCGTTGGGATCATAGAACAGCGGGTTGTAGAAGTTCGGATCGTAGTCGTTGGGATCGTAGAACAGCGGGTCATAGAAGTTCGGGTCGTAGTGGTTGGGATCGTAGAACAGCGGGTCGTAGAAGTTCGGGTCGTAATGGTTCGGATCGTAGAAGTTCGGATCACAGGAGTTGGGGTCTTCCAGCAAGGCAGCAATGATCGACTCTTCGCTTTCGCACGGCGCCAACCGCCAGAGGAACCCTTCGAAGCAGAGGCCGCACCCCGACGCCAGGACGACACCCAGCAAGACCGCACACGTGACCACGGACATCATTCGCTGACAAGCACTCATGTTCGCTTAACCCCAATGAGCCAAAGCCCCCTCCCATCCGGGCCAGATCCCGGGATCTGAGGCTATGGCGCAGGCTCAAGCTCGTCTTTCGGACGGTCGTAGTGGTCGCCCAGCCCTACGGGATACCGCCGAGACGAGAAACGCATTCCACGTATCGACCTACCCGTGAGGCCGCTTGAGAAGGCCTATTCTCATAACTTGCCTCCCCAACTCGATTAATGATTGTCTCGTCGGAACCAGGGAGACGAGAACGCAAGGGAAAGCCCTGGTAGGGCTGGTGCCCCCCCTCCCCAGAACCAGGGGACACCCGGCGCCTTGCGGGGCAGGGACGGGGACGTCCTGTCGGGGGCGCCCCAGGCACACGTCCATCGTGCATCCGCAGAAGAGCGGGAGGTGGATACGACAAGGCCCGATAAGGGCATTCTCGGCCAAGCTGGAAGTGAGTGAGAAAACGGAGTCCAGCTTGTGGAGACCGCATGGGATTGGTTGTGCAAGCGCGCGTCAACGGGTCAGGCACACGGAGGAGCGCTCGGGTCGTTGCGCTGAGGTGGGAAGACCGTCCCGGTCTGGGGGGAACGCGGCTGTCACTTCGGGCGTTCGATCTTGAACTTCTTGACCCGGTACCGGAGGTTGTCTCGGCTGATGCCCAGGGCGCGGGCGGCCTTGGATTGATTCCAGTTATTCTCCTGGAGGACTTTGACGATCATGGCCTTCTCGTAGCCCCACAGGCTGCTGTCCCCCTCCGCAGGAGTGGGCGCGGCCGCATCCCCAACCACCTCCCTGGGCAGGTGGTTGGCGTCGATGGGCTTGCCGTCGGCCATCAGGACGGCCCGCTCGATGACGTTCTGCAGTTCGCGGATGTTGCCCGGCCAATGATAGCCCACCAGGAAGGCCATCGCCTGATCGGAGACGGTGGGACGAGGCATGTTCAACTCGACGCTTGCTGATTGGATGAAGTGGTCGACCAGCAGGGGAATATCCTCCCGCCGCTGCCGGAGCGGCGGCAGCGTAATGGGAAAGACGTTCAGCCGGTAGTAGAGGTCCTCGCGGAAGCTGCCGCGCTTCATGGCCTGCTGCAGATCACGGTTGGTCGCGGCGATGATCCGCACGTTGCAGGCCACCGTCTTTGTCCCGCCGACGCGGACGAACTCGCGCTCCTGCAAGACGCGGAGCAGCTTGATCTGGATCGCGGGCGACAGGTCGCCGATCTCATCCAAAAACAAGGTTCCGCCATCGGCAAGCTCGAACCGGCCAAGCTTGCGGGAGACCGCACCGGTGAACGCGCCGGCCTCGTGACCGAACAGCTCGCTCTCCAGCAGCGTCTCGGGCAGCGCGGCGCAGTTGATGGCGACACACGGCTTCTCCGACCGTGGGCTGGCGTTGTGGATCGCCTTGGCCATCAGCTCCTTGCCCGTGCCGGTCTCGCCCAAAAGCAGAACGGTGGCATTGCTCTTGGCGACACGGTTGCACAGGTCCAGCACCTTGCGCAGGGCCTCGCTCTGACCCACGATCTGCTCTCGTGACCGCAAGGTCTCCCGCAGCCCGCGATTCTCGCGACGGAGTTGTTCGTGGCGTTGGGCGTTGATGGCACCACTGGCGGCGAGGTTGGCGAAGATCTGGATCAGCTCGACGTCCTGCGCGGAGAAGTTCTCCTGGCTGAGCCGGTTCAGCACCTCGACCACGCCGATGATCTCATCTTTGTGCACCAACGGCGCGGCCACCAGGCCTTGCGTCTCGAACTTGCTCCGGTCGTCGATGCCCTTGAACCAACTGTCATTGCTATGGACGTCGGTGACGAGCAGGGGCTGGCCCGTGGAGGCGACCCGACCGGCGATGCCCAGGTCGGCGTCGAACTCCTCGCCGAGCAGGGCCTCTCCCCCACCCCCGACGCTGGCCATGAAGACGAGCTTGTTGCGGCGCCGATCGAGCAGCAAGACGCTACCCGCCTCGGCGTTCAGGACCGTCGCGGCCGAACGGGCAATGGCCTGTAGCGTCGCCTGCAGATCAAGCGACGAGTTGATGGCCGTCGACGCCTCGATCAGAGCCGCCATCGTCCGCTGAGGCAGGGTTCGGGGTGTCAACTTCACGGGATCCATGTCGCGTCCGCCACAAGCCGCCCTTCCCAAACGCCTCGGGGCCGCCCCCGCGGACCTCTCGGGCCTCGCCAAGACGACTACGGCAGGATCTCCACAGGGTCTCCCAACCGAAGGACGGCGTCAAGCTCCTCGATCATCTCGTCGGTCAGGGCGACGCAGCCAGCGGTCCAGTCCCGATCGCTTCCGCCGCCGTGCAGACCGATCCCGCCGCCCAGAGGGGTGGTCCAGTCTGGCTGGCGGCGTTGTCGCAGGGCGGTCCGAATGGCCTCGGCCTGGCCCGCTGAGATCCACCCCTCCACCAACCCGCGCTGCACTGCTTGCTCGTTGGGATAGCTGATCCCCAGGAACCGATGGTACTGGCTCAAACGGTTCTTGCTGCAGACGTAGAACCTGCCCACCGGGGTGCGATCATCGTTTCTCCGGACCTTGTCGCCGACCGGTCGGCGTCCCAGGCCGACCCGATAACTCTTGACCAGCCGGTTCCCGTCGAAAAGGTGCAATAGGCGCTGATGCTTGACGACTACGACGCTGGGGTCCTTGAGGGCGGCTGGCACGGTCAGGACGGCGTTGCCTGCCATGGCAGAGGTCCCGGCCAGCAGGGAACCCAGCCCCCACGCCGTCAGCCCGAAACCGACAGTCAGTCCGGCCGCCAAAACGCATCGACTTAGACAGAAACCACGAACCCGACCGGAACGGACGGGGGAGGTCGATCGACGTTGTCGCACTTGTCAGGCCCCACCAGAACGCCGTAAGTGTTGGCACGGAACATATTTTCAGCCATGCCAAATGTCAAGGACCAATTTGACCTGCCGCCCGAGGGTGCTATGATCCACAAAATCGCACGCCGGCCGAACCGTCGCAGGCCCAACGTCGTAAGGATGAATGAAGCGGTGACGAACCCGACTGACGAGCAGCTCATTGCCGACTACGCCCAAGGGCGGACCGACGGGTTCGAGGTGCTCGTCGAGCGGTACACCCAAGAGCTGTATCACTTCTTGGTTCGCTTCACGGGCGGGACCGCAACGGCCGAAGACGTGGTGCAAGAGACGTTCTTGCAGATTCATTTGTCGGCCGATAGCTTCGACACCTCGCGGCGGTTCAAGCCGTGGCTGTTCACGATCGCGGCCAACAAGGCACGCGACATCATGCGGGGTCGGGCAAGGCGGCCCGAAGTACCCCTCGACGCCACGGTAGACGAGGATCAGGACAGGGGGCAGCGGTTTTTAGATTTCCTCTCGAGCACGGATGCTGAGCCGGACCGGCCTTTGGAGAGGGCCGAACGGGAACACGTCGTCAGACGTACCGTTCAAGAGCTGCCTGAGCATCTTCGGGAGACGTTGATCTTGGCCTACTATCACAAGTTCCCTTACAAGGACATGGCTGAGATCCTCGGTATCCCGCTGGGGACGGTGAAGAGCCGACTGCACGCGGCAGTCGCTGCCTTTTCGGAAGCGTATCGTCAGGCCACCCGGCCGGAGACCGTATCGGAGTGACGGCCCACAGGACCTGACCAGGGGAAAGCACGAGCGATGTCGGCAGACGAACGATCTGATCATCTCGACGAGCTGTTGTTCGACGAGCAGATGGGTCTGATCGAGCCGGCCAATCGAGACCGGCTCCAAGAGGCCCTGTCGAAGGACCCCGCGCTGCAGGCCAAACGTGACCGGCTTGCGGACGTCGTGGCCCCCCTCGACGCGTGGACGCCCCCCCCCGCCCCGCCCAACCTGGCCCAGTCTGTTATGGGGCGTATCGCAGCCGCCAGCCGGACCCTCAGACTCGAGCGATCGCCGGCGCTCCCGCCTTCGGGGTCCGAGGCCTCGATGATGCCTTCTCTGATGTCGGTGCGGGAGGTCCTGGCTGTTGCCGCGGCCATCATGATCATCGTGTGCGTGTTCGTTCCGAGCTACTATGGCGTCCGCCAGCGAAGCCAGCAGGCGACGTGCGCCGCAAACATGAATGCCATCGGTCAGGGCCTGGCCGATTACGGCGCCAACCAGAACGGATACCTGCCCTTCGCCGGGGCCCAACCCGGCGCCTCCTGGCTGCCGCAGAAAAGCCCCAACGCCGCAGGCTTCAGCAACACGCGGCACCCGTTCCTGGTCGTCAAGATGGGGTTGGTCAACCCGAAGCAAATGATCTGCCCGGGCCAATCGGAAGACGGCCCCCTGTCGCCCGGTCAATACGACGCCCTCGACGACTTCGAATCCCCCAACCAGATCAGCTACAGCTGGCACGTCCAGCTCAAGCCCATGTTGCGGTCCAAGCTCGAACGGCTGTTCGCCATCGTCGCCGATCGCACCCCCTATCTGCGGGTGAGAGACGGTCGGGTCGAGCGCGTGACCGACCCGACGGCCAACTCGTCGGCCCACGGCGACAACGCGGGCCAGAACGTCCTGTACCCCGACGGGCGGGTGTTGTGGCGACGGACGCCGAACGTCGGCGTGAACGACGACAACATCTGGCAGGCGGGACACCTGAACGCCTACACGGGATCCGAGGGACCCCGCGACGACAACGATTCATTCCTGGTCGGCTCGAAGTAGCGGCCATCCGCTTCCATTCAGTTGCCTCCCGCGCAAGATCCTGGTATTCTGTCCGCCCACACAGTCATGGAAGATACGAGGCCCACCGAGCAAGCAGATGCCCAGGCGTGACGATCTGCACAAGGTCCTGATCATCGGTTCCGGACCGATCATCATCGGCCAAGCCTGCGAATTCGACTACTCCGGTACCCAGGCATGCAAGGCCCTTCGCGAAGAGGGGATCCAAGTCGTCCTGATCAACTCGAACCCCGCGACGATCATGACCGATCCGGAGTTCGCGGATCGGACCTACGTCGAGCCGATCAACCCGGAGGCCATCGACAAGATCCTCGCCCGCGAGGCGAAGATGGGCCGCCCCGTCGACGCCCTGCTGCCGACGCTGGGGGGGCAGACGGGTCTGAACTGCGCGGTCCAGGCCGCCGACCTGGGTATCCTCGACCGCCACGGCGTGGAGATGATCGGCGCGAACCGAGACGTCATCCACAAGGCCGAGGATCGCATCGAGTTCAAGCAAGCCATGCAGCAAATCGGCCTGGACCTCCCCCGCAGCGCCATCGCCCACACGTGGGCCGAGGCGCAGGCGGCGCTGGAGGAGGTCAAGCTGCCGTGTTGCATCCGGCCGGCCTACACCCTGGGCGGCACGGGCGGCGGGTTCGCCGACACGCCCGAGCAGTTCGAGGCGATGGCCAAGCGGGGGATCGAGTATTCGCCCATCGACGAAATCCTGATCGAGGAAAGCCTGCTGGGATGGAAGGAATACGAGCTGGAGGTGATGCGCGACAAGCGGGACAACGTCGTGATCATCTGCTCGATCGAGAACTTCGATCCGATGGGCGTGCACACGGGCGACTCGATCACGGTCGCGCCGGCGCAGACGCTGACCGACAAGGAGTACCAGCGAATGCGCGACGCCGCCATCGCCATCATCCGCGAGATCGGCGTCGAGACGGGCGGCAGCAACATCCAGTTCGCCGTGCACCCCGACACGGGGCGGATGGTCGTGATCGAGATGAACCCGCGGGTGTCGCGGAGCTCGGCCTTGGCGAGCAAGGCCACCGGGTTCCCCATCGCCAAGATGGCGGCCAAGCTGGCGATCGGGTACACGCTGGACGAACTGCCCAACGACATCACCAAGAAGACGCCCGCCAGCTTCGAACCCACGATCGACTACTGCGTGGTGAAGATCCCGCGCTGGGCGTTCGAGAAGTTCCCCGAGGCGGACGAGACGCTCACCACGCAGATGAAGTCGGTGGGCGAGGCGATGTCGATCGGCCGGACGTTCAAGGAGTCCCTACAAAAGGGCATCCGGTCGATGGAGATCAAGCGGTTCGGGCTAGGGCTCGACACAATCGACAAATGGCTGCGGGCTGAGAAGGCGGTCGCTACGGTCGGCGCCGTCCGGGCCGAGGAAGCCCCCCCGGAAGACGTGTCGGCGCCTCCCCGCATCGGCGGGTCGCGTGCGGCCGAGGCCCCGGCCGACATCATCGAAGCTGCCGCCGAGGTCTGGCCCATCCCCGAATCCGTGCTACGAAACAAGCTCAGCGTCCCCAGCCAGGGACGGATCTACTACATCCGCTACGCGTTCAAGATGGGCTGGACCGTCGAGCAGGTGTACGAACTGAGCAAGATCGATCCGTGGTTCCTGGACAACATCCTGGAACTGGTGGAGTTCGAACGAGAGTTGGTCGACGTCGCGGACGCGTTCGGGGATGAGCTGCGCGAGTGCTTCGCCGCCTACGCCGAGATGCAGGCGGGGCTGAACCGGATCAACGCCATGCCGCCCGACCGCGTCACCCGTCAGGATCTCGAGGCGGTCCCCAAGGTGCACGATCGCCATCAGTGCCTGATCGATCGGCTCGTCGACGTGGTCGAACAGGCCAAGCGGTGGGGATACTCCAACGTGCAGTTGGCAACCGTCTTTGGCGTCCCGGCGGCGCAGGTCCGGATCTTCTGCCAGGCCGAGCACATCGACCCGGTCTACAAACTGGTGGACACCTGTGCGGCGGAGTTCGAGGCCTACACGCCCTACTACTACTCGTCGAACGAGAACCCGCCGACGGAGCTGCAGACCTGGGTCAAGCACGACGAGCGCGACCAGGCGACCGGCGAGGAGGTCAAGATCCCCGGAGACGTCCCCGACGACGAGATCCGGGTGACCGACAAGCCGAAGGTCATCATCCTGGGCGGCGGCCCGAACCGCATCGGCCAGGGGATCGAATTCGATTACTGCTGTGTCCACGCGGTCATGGCGGCCAAGGAAGAGGGCTACGAGGCCGTCATGGTCAACTCCAACCCCGAGACCGTCAGCACGGACTACGACACCAGCGACCTGCTGTTCTTCGAGCCGCTGACGCATGAGGACGTGCTGAACATCTGTGAGCGACTGAATGGCGAGTCGTTGGTGGTCGGGGGGGACGCACCGCACGACGCCTCTGGTCCGGGCACCGGCGTGGCGGCAGCCGCACCCAGCGGGCACCTCCACGGGGTGGTGGTGCAGTTCGGCGGGCAAACGCCGCTCAACCTCGCACAGGGCCTGAAGGACGCGGGGGTGCCCATCATTGGCACGCCGCCCGAGTCGATCCATCTGGCAGAAGACCGACAGGAGTTCGCCAAGATCCTGTCCGAACTGGGGCTCGAGCAGCCGCCCAACGGCATCGCCTACGACCTCAACGAGGCCAGGCGGGTGGCGGATCAGGTCGGCTACCCCGTGCTGGTCCGTCCGTCGTACGTGCTGGGCGGACGGGCGATGGAGATCTGCAACACGCCGGAGAACCTCGAGCAGTACATGCAGCACGCCATGTTTGCGACCGATCGCGACAGCGACGACGGGCGGCGCCACCCCATCCTGGTCGACAAGTTCCTGCTCAACGCCACGGAAGTGGATGTAGACTGCATCGCCGACGGGCGTCGTTGCGTGGTCGCCGGCGTGATGGAGCACATCGAGGAGGCGGGCATCCATTCTGGCGACAGCGCGTGTGCCCTGCCGCCGTACGAGCTGTCGCCCGCGATCGTCGATCAGATCAAGGACCACACCGCGCGTCTGGCGATGCGGCTGGGGGTCCGCGGCCTGATGAACGTCCAATACGCCGTCAAGGACGGTCAGATCTACGTGCTGGAGGTCAACCCGCGGGCCTCGCGAACCGTGCCGTTCGTCAGCAAGGCCACGGGCGTGCCCTGGGCCAAGCTGGCCACCAAGGTCATGTTGGGTCGGACGCTCGACGATCTGATGGAAGAGCTCGGTTTGCACGACGCCCCCCAACCGAGCCACACCAGCGTCAAGGCCCCCGTTCTGCCGTTCAGCCGATTCCCCGGCGTGGACGTGATCCTCGGTCCGGAGATGCGAAGCACCGGCGAAGTGATGGGCATCGACCGCCAGTTCGGCGCCGCGTTCGCCAAGGCCCAGATGGCGTCCGGATGCCGACTGCCCACGCGCGGCACGGCCTTCATTAGCGTCAACGACGGTGACAAGCCGCTGATCGTGCCGATCGCGCGTCGATTGGCCGACATGGGGTTCAAGCTAACGGCGACGTCGGGCACGCACGCCGTCTTGTCCGAGGCAGGCATTGCCTCCGAGTTGATCGGCAAGATCCAGGAGGGCGCCCAACCGAACATGCTCGACCTGATCGAGGACGGGTCGGTGGACCTGCTGATCAACACCCCGACGCGTAAGGGACAGGAGACCGACGAGGGGCATCTTCGCTCCGCCGCGATCGCCCACAACCGGTTGTTGGTCACTACCATCACCGGCGCGCGGGCCTGCGTCAGGGCAATCGCACAGCTTCGGCAGCACGGGTGGGAAGTGGCAGCCCTGCAGGACTACTACGTTCCCGTCGAGGCCGTCCCGACGGTCGAGGTGCCGATCGCCGAGGAGATCGCCCGTCCGCCGCTGCCTGCCGCCCGCCGTATCCTGTTCCGCGTCGCGACGGTCGCCGCCAGCCTGGTCCTCACGCTGGGGGCGCTGGAGCTTGGCCTGAGACTGTCGGGACGCGTCACCGACGTGCCCAGGTACACATGGGATCAGGAAGTCGGGCCGGTTCGTCAGCGCGACCAGGACGGGGTCTACATCGACCACAACGTCCGCGTTCCTTACCACTTCAACGCCCAGGGGTGGAACGACACCCGGGACTACACGCCCATCAAGCCGCCGGACACCGTCCGCGTCGCCGTCGTCGGGGACTCGTTCGTCGAGTCCCTCCGCGTCCCCAATCGCGATCGTTTCGTCAACCTGTCCGAGCGACAGATGACCGAGGGAGGGCGGAGGTCCCAGTGGTACGCGTTTGGCTGTTCGGGATTCGGCACGGCCCAGGAGTACCGGCTGATCAAGAATCGCGTGTTGGATTACAATCCAGACGTCGTCGTCCTGCTGTTCATCGTGAACGACGTCTACGACACATCGCCCTATCTGACGCAGATTCCTCGCTACGTGCCCACGTTCAACCTGACGCAGGACGGCCGGCTGCAGGCCCTGCCCGTCGAGCCGTTCGAGCTACCCACCTGGCGGCGAGTGCTGACGAATCTGGCCATCGGACGCTACGTCCTGTTCCACGCTGGGCTGATCAACCACTTCGTGGCCGCCGGGCACGGCGGCGAGATGCCCCGTGAGCAGTTCGGCCCGCACCGTCCCATCGAGGCAGGCGACCTGTCCATACGGCATTCCAAGTCGTGGCTTCTGATCGAGAAGCTGCTGGCCGAGACGAACGACGAGTGCCTCAGGCGCGGCAGTCGGTTCGGCGTGGTGTGGCAGGGGCTGCAGCCCAAGCTGACGGCCTGTTGGCAGGGCAAGCCCTTCAAGCCGATCCACCGCCAGCACGACCCGGCGTGTCTCGGCGAGCGTCGATACTACATGGGTGAGAAGCTCGAGCCCATCTGTCACCGGAGCAAGATCCCTTATCTCGATCTGACCGACGCCTTGCAGCGACGGATCGAACGGGAAGGCCAACGGCACGACTACCCCAACGACCCCCACTGGAACCGTCTCGGCAATGCCGCTGCCGCCGAGGCCATCGTTCCCTGGGTCGACCAAATCCTGGCCGGATTGCCACAGTAGGTCCCGCAATCCCCGCTCCCTTCAGCGTAAGACAACCGCCGATCGGTTCTGTACTCGGACCGGCGTTGACGGTATGCCTATGAGGAGACCTGTTCGTCCCCATACGCCTCGGCCAACAGGTCGATGGGGTGGACGACGCGGAGGTCGCGTCCCGTTCGTCGGGCGTGTTGGGCGATCTGCAGGATACAGCCGGCGTTCGCGACGGCCACCACCTTGGCACCGGTCGTGTCGATGTTGGCGAGTTTCCGTTCAGCCAGCTTGTCGGACATGTCGGGCTGGGTCAGGTTGTACGTCCCGGCCGCCCCGCAACACCAGTCGCTCTCGGGCAGGGGAATCAGCTCGATGCCCGGGATGGACTCCAGCACGTCACGCGGCTGCTGGCGGATCTTCTGGGCATGAGCCAGGTGGCAGGCGTCGTGGTAGGTGACTCGCAGGTGTAGCGGGCGCGACGGCGGACGCAGGCCCAGCGTCATCAGGTACTCGCTGATGTCGCGGACACGCTCCACGAAGCCGACGGCCCGCTCGGCGTACGCCTCGTCGTCTTCGAGCAGCTCAGTATACGACTTGAGCATCGCGCCGCAGCCGGCCACGTTCGTCACGATCGCGTCCACCTCGTCCTCGATGGCGCTGAACACGTCGATGTTGCGGCGGGCCAGTTGTCGGGCGACGTCCGCGTTGCCGTTGTGGTAGTGAATCGCTCCGCAGCAGACCTGTGCGGACGGGGCGATCACCTCCACGCCGTTGGCCAGCAAGACCCGCAAAGTCGCGCGATTGGTCGGACCGAACATCGACTCACCCACGCACCCGATGAAGAAGGCCACCCGACCGCGCAACGTGCCAACCGGGACCGACCGCGCCGGAATCGGCTCGAGCCGGTCGCCCAGCCTCGGCAGCATCGCGTGAAGCCGGGCGAGCATCGGCGGCAGGACGTCCCCCAAGCCGCTGTCGGCCAGAAATTCTTCCATTCCCGCCGCCTGGCCCAGTCGGGCGAGCAGCATCACGCGGCCCATCTTCTCTCGATCGGGGAAGATGTCGTTCATCAGCCGGTCCACGAGCCGATCGACGACGGTTTTGGGGGCACCGTCGACCTTCCCGGCCAACTCGCCGCGGACATGCTCGATCAGCGATCCGTACCGAACGCCCGACGGACACACCGTCTCGCACGCCCGGCAGTCCAGGCACAGCGACAGGTGGCGCATGACCGGCTCGGTTGGCTCGATGCGGCCTTCGATCAACGCCCGCATCAGATGGATCCGCCCGCGAGGCGAGTCGTTCTCGTCGCCGACGTGCGCGTACGTCGGGCACTGACCCAGACACAGACCGCAGTGCACGCAGTCGAACAATCGCTCGTACAGCCGTTGGTTCAGCTCGATCGCCATCACATCACGTCCAGCCAGCGCCCCGGTGCGAAAATGCCCTCGGGGTCAAACGCCTCCTTGATCCGTCGCATCACCGGCAGATCGCCGCGCGCCGGCCGCCAGATCTCGACGTCGGCACCCGACGGCAGGGACGTCCAGGTCAGCTGACCCGCGCCGTCGGCCGCGACAGCGGACAGGTCCTCGCCGGCCTCCACGCATTCGGGATCGTCGGATCGCCCATACACGATGCCGTTGGCGGCGTGCGACAGCAGCCGGAATCCTCGCTCCCCCGCCCAAGCGTGGAACGCCGTCACCTGTGAACTCTTCATGGTCGCTTTGAACGCCACGGGCGCAGGCTGCCCGGGCCACTCGCGCACCGCCTCATACAACGCCGTCGATGCCACTTCGTCCAGTGCCTCGGCCGATGCGGTCGCGGGGATCGCCCCAGACCCGCCGTCGGCCAGGTGCTCGCACTGCCACGCAACCGCCTCACGGCAGTCCTCGTACCCAACCACGACCGTCCAACCATCGGGATCAACCAGACCGTTGCCGAGGTCCCGAGCCATCTTCGCGTCGCCGAACGGCGTGACCAACTCCATCAACACGGGCTGTGTCCGCCCACCGACGATGGACGCGATGCACTGCTCGGCCTGCTCGCCGTCGCCGCACCGGACGATGACCAGCCGGAAGGCCTCGGCCAGCGGCTGCAGCCGAAACGTCATCTCGGTGATCACACCCAGCGACCCGAACGCCCCGATGTGCAGCCGGTGCATGTCGTAGCCGGCGACGTTCTTGACCACACGCCCGCCGCTGTGGGTCACCACGCCCTCCGCGCCGATGACCTCCATGCCAAGCGTCAGGTCACGCATCGTGCCGTAGCGATGCCGCAGCGGTCCGCTGTCGTTGGCGGCGCTGATGCCGCCAAGGGTGGCGCGGTCGGCGTGCGGCGGGTCGATCGACAACCTCTGACGGTGACTCGCCAACATAGCGTTCAGCTCACCCAACACCACGCCGGCCTCGACGGTGACGGTCAGATCCCGTGGCTCGTGCTGGACCACCTCCCTCAGCCGCTCGGTCGACAGACTCATCACAACGCCGCTCGGCGCAGGTTCCCAGCCCAGCGTCGTTCCCCCTCCGCGAACGACCAATCCGGCGTGTAGCTCCGAGGCGATCCGCACGACCTCGGCCGTCTGTTCACGGTCCTCGGGCACCACCGCCACGAACGGACTGAACCCGTTCGTCCCGTACGCGCGGGCCGAGTCGCCGGTCAGCACGCGGTTCGGCCCGATCGCCCGCTCGAGACGCTTGATGACCGCGTCGTCGTCGATCATGCCCTTCCGTCGTCCTCGTCGCCCTCTGGAGAGATCCCTTCACAGAGAGGATCAGTCGCCAGCCATCGCCATCTCGTTAAAGACCTCCGGCACGCCCTCGCCGCCGAAGACCTTGCCCGGGTTCGCCCGCTCATCGGGATCGAACACCTCGCGTAGCCGTCGCATGGCGGCCAGATCGTCCGGGTTGTACATGATGGCCAGCTGGCGAGCCTTCTCCAGACCGATGCCATGCTCGCCGGTCGGACTGCCGCCCAAGGCCATCGCTCGGGCCAGGATCTTCGCGCTGGCCCGCAGCACGCGTTTGGTCTGCTCGGGATCGCGCTCGTCATACAGGGCGATGGGGTGGATGTTCCCGTCGCCGGCGTGGAAGACGTTGGCGATCCTGACGTCGTACTCGCGCGCCACCTCCGCGACGTAGGCCAGCATCTCGGGCAGCCGCGTCCTGGGGACCACGCCGTCCTGCGTGATGTAGCTCGGGCTCAGCCGGCCGATCGCACCAAACGCCCGTTTGCGACACATCCACAGCTCGAGCCGTTCCTGCTCGCTGTTGGCCCGTCGGACCCGGACCGCGCCGTGCCGCTGGCACATCTCCTCGACCCGGTCGGCCTGGCGGTCCAGCCCGGCCTGCAGGCCCTCCAGCTCGATGATGAGCACGGCCTCGGCGTCCCGCGGCAGCCCGAAGTGGTACGCATCCTCCACCGCACGCGTGATCATCTGATCCATGAATTCCAGCGCGACCGGAACGATCCCTTCGCCGATCATGTCGCTGACGCAGTTGATGGCGTCCTCGGTGCGGTCAAAGACCACCAGCATCGTGCGATGATCCTCGGGCGACGGCATCAGGCGCAGGATCACCTCGGTGACCAACCCGAACGTCCCCTCGCTCCCACAGATCAAACCGGTCAGGTCGTAGCCCACCGGGTCCTCGGCCGGGCCGCCCGCCTCGACGATCTCGCCCTCGGGGGTCACCAGCGTCACGCCCAACAGGTGATTGACCATCACGCCGTATTTGAGCGTGTGGGGTCCGCCGGAGTTGTAGGCGACGTTGCCGCCGATCGTACAGGCCGGCTGACTCGACGGGTCCGGCGCGAAGAAGTATCCGTCGGCCGCCACCGCGTTCGAGACGTGCAGGTTGATGACCCCCGCCTGCACCCGCATCTGTCGGTTGCGCAGGTCGGTCTCCAGAACGCGGTTCATCCGAGACGTGCTGATGTGCACCGCACCCCGCAGCGCCAGCGTCCCCGCCGATAGCGACGTGCCCGCCCCGCGCGGCGCGAAGGGCACCCCGTGGTCATTCAGCACACGAATCACCGCCGCCGCCTGAGCCGTGTCTTGCGGGAAGACCACCGCCGACGGCTGCACCCTCGCCACCGTCAGACCGTCACACTCGTACGGCAGCAGCTCCTCGGGCTGGGTGATCAAGCCGTCGTCGCCGACGACGGCACGGAGATCGTCATGTAGGGGGATATGCGTCGGGGTATCCATGGACGCCTTGCGCTCCATCGGGTCGCCACTTGCATCGTACCGGACCGCCGCCGCCCGGGTCAACGTACGGACCTCTGCCTTACAGGAGATCATCCAGGCTGCGCAGCCCGACCAACTCGTGACAGGTGAACGGCTCGGCATACGCAACCCCGACGCGGTCTCCATAATACCGATCGCGGTTGCGGAGCACTTTCGGGACCTCGCCGGCCTGGTCCCCGCGTCCGACGTAGAACTGCGATTGATACGCCGCCAAAGCGGCCATCTTCTTCTCATAGACGTCACTGACGTCGACGACGAACCGCGGGTCGGCGTGAAGGCGGATGTGCGTGCAGTAGTAGTAGTACACGCGTTCGGGGTAGCACGGATCGCCCGGAATGTCGGTCTGCGTCAGCTTGGCGTCGAAGCGAGCGTCTTCGACGATGCGGGTGGCAGCCGCATGATCCGGATGCGCATCGGGCAAGACGGGAGCGAAGATCCATCGCGGCCGGAACTTCCGGATGACGACCGCCACCTTGTGACGCGAGGCCAGATCGTGTTCGACCTCCCGATTCACCAGATCGAGCTGCACCCGCAAATGGGGCGGCAAGCCCAGCGCTTCGCTCGCCCGTCGGGTCTCGGCTGCGCGGATCTCGGGTGAACCGTGCGGCGTCGGTTCGCCGTTGGTCATGTCCACGACGGCCACCTCGACGCCTCGCGCCAGCAACTTGGCGATCGTACCGCCCATGCCGAGCTCGGCGTCATCCGGGTGGGGTGCGAACACGAGAAGCTCTGCCATAGCCATACCCCCCGTCCCTACGGACGCAGTGCGGCCTTCAGGAACTTCCGGGCCTCGGTCAGGTGCCGCGCCGCGTACTCGGGCAGACCCATCTGGTCGGCGTAACCGGCTTCGTTGATCTCGTAGCAGATGCGCAGGACAGCTTGCTCGGCCGGCGTCAAGGAATGTCGCAGGTCCTCGTACAGCCTCGAGATCACGCCCAACCCGCCCTCAGGCGCCTTACTCAGGCGACCTCCGTACTGCTCGCCCAGCGCCACGAGGATCTCGGCGAGTGGCGCGTAGCCCCGAACCGCTTGGACCGCGGTAGCCAGGCTTGCGTCTTCGTCCTTTACCGCACGTGATGCGGCCGCCACCGACGATGCGAGACGCTCGATCATCTCATCTGCCGATTCGGTCTGCAGCGGCCACGCGCGCCAGCGCTGCAGGCGCTGCACCTCTGAATCCAGACGATCCAGCCGGACCAGGGCGCGGGTGGCCGACAACACGCTGAGAAGCTGCGACATCGACGCGCGGGCGTTCTTGATTTCCCTGAGCTTGTGTCCCTTCCCCGCCTTGGCGCCCTCGCCCTTCTTGGGCGACGTCGCGAGCCCGGCAACCAGCGCGGCTGCCAACGTGTCCCCGCGCTTCCGCAGAGACTTCATCCGTCCTCCGGTGATCTTGTCCATGTCGCTGTAGAGCTGTCGATCGTAGGCGAGCTCGCTGAACCGATCGATCAGCGACTTGGCGAGCAGCACCGAACGCAAGAAGCGAACGGCGTCCCCACGCTCCTTGTCGTCGCCGGCCAGCGCTTCGGACGTCTTGACCAGACGCTGCCGTAGGGCGACGGATCGGCTCGGAAGGACCCGGCGCATCAGCTCGAGCGCTTCGGGCAACAACCGGATCAGGTCCAGGTCCGATGCATACCGCGTCATGGTTCCGATGCGCTTGTTGACGGCACCCAGGTCTTCGTTGGCCAGGTCGGCCAGGGCGGCGTCGATCGAGGCGAAACACGCTGCCCGGGTCTCGTCGAACGGTCTATCGAACGGCTTGGCGACGCGGACGTCGTCGTACTCCCGTCGGAGTCGCAGGATCAGACCGGTCAGCCTGTCGAGGCCGGCCAGCAACTGCATGCTCTGGTCCTCGAGCAGCGGATTCGCCAGGCCGTCGAGCGCCTTGCGCATGACCGTTGCCAGCGGACCGCGGACGCTGTCCTTGAGCGGCACCTTCGCCAGACCCGCCAACCCCCTGGCCGAGCGGGACGCCAGATCGAGTCGCTTCAGGCCCAACGGACGCGTTCTCGGGTCGCTGTACAACAGCAGCCCCGTCCGGATCTGCGCTTCCAGCGCCGTCTTGGCGGATTCGGTGATCAGCTTGCTCTGAGCAATCGTCTGGGCGGTTTCGAAGTGGATCTCCGTGAGGCGCCCCAACGCCGTCGCCTCTGCCCGGCGCTTCGGATCCTGCAGGCCGACCCGGACGCGTCGCACGAAGTCGAGCATCTGCGACCGAAGGGCCACCGACAACCCGCTGGCCTCGACCCGAGCCGCCAGCTGATCCAAGTCCAGCTTCGCTGCCGCGGGCGGCTCCCCCGTCGGCTTAGCGGCGTGGTCACGCTCGGGCCACGCCCCCGGCAGGCTCAGCTGCTTTGGCCCAACGTGGTCGGGGACGGCCATCAAGAGCACCGACCGGGCCAGTTGATTCGTCAGCTCGGTGGCCTCGGCGGCTCCTGCGAGTTTCTCGGGCATCTTTTCCCCAGCGATGTCCGCCAACAACGACACGCCCTGGAGACGGGCCTGGAGCGTCTGGCGCTGCTTGGCAACGTTCGCGTTGCCGGTGTCCTTCGGGAGCTTGGCCAGGTCGTCCTCCCAGGACCCCAGCAGGTCGACCAAACGGTCCATGTCGGCGAGCCCCTCGCGCGCGATGTCGGCGCGCGCCCCGATCAGGCACCTCAGCCGCACGTCGGTTTGCGCCGCCGCTTGGCTGTACAGCAGATGGACCAAGACGCGAAGGTTGATTCTGGCCTCCAACGCCCTGGCCGAGGCCCCGGTCACCCGTCCACGCTCGCCCAGCAATCGAGCCAAGGCGGATTCCGCCCGGCGCTCTTCGTATCTCAATCGGCTGACCTGTTCGTAGCGCACCTGCCCGGACGCGGGAGGTGTTGCTGCACCGATGAGCAGCCCTCCGACCGCCAGCAGGTGTCGGGTCGAAATCAACACGCCGTCGCGAAGCCGCATGGATACACACCTCCGGGTGGACGGAGGTTATTATAGGGGGGCAGATCACCCCCGCAATCGGCGCTTGGCGAGCCATGCGAGGCTGTCGGAGGTGCGGGACATGCGTGTCTTCATCACGGGCGGCACGGGACTGATCGGACGTCGGTTGGTCTCAAGATTGGCAGACCGTGGCGATCATGTCGTGGTGTTGAGTCGTTCTGCAGCGCCCCCCCCATCGGTCGACGACCGGGTAGCCACCATCCAAGGCGACCCCGCGCAGCCCGGCGATTGGCAGGAAGGGTTGTCCACCTGCGACGCCGTGGTGAACCTGGCCGGCGAGAACCTGATGGCCAAGCGGTGGAGCGCCGAGCACAAGCGGCGCGTTCGCGACAGCCGCATTCTGGCGACCCGCCACGTCGTCGACGCCATGGGGCGATCCAACGGCAACTGCAAGACCTTGGTCAGCGCGTCGGCGATCGGGTACTACGGTTCTCGCGGCGACGAGCGCTTGGGCGAGATGGCCGGCCCCAGCCGCGACTTCCTGGCCCAGGTCTGTGCGGATTGGGAGGCCGAGGCAGCCGCTGCGGCGGACCATGGCGCCCGCGTGGTCTGCATCCGCACCGGCGTCGTGTTGGATCCGGCGGGGGGTGCACTGGCCAGGATGCTGCCGGTGTTCAGGCGGTTCGGGGGCGGCCCGGTCGGATCGGGTCGGCAGTGGTTCAGCTGGATCCACCGGGACGACCTGCTCGGGCTGTTCTGCCTGGGGTTGGACGACACGACGCTCCACGGACCCGTCAACGGCGTCTCGCCGAACCCGGTGACCAACCGGGAATTCGCCCGCGCATTGGGTCGCGCGTTGGGTCGTCCGGCGATGCTCCGGGCGCCGAAATGGGTGTTGCGAGCCGCCCTCGGCGAGGCCGCGGACACCGTCCTGGCCAGCCAACGGGCCATCCCACAGGTCGCCATCGATCGGGAGTTCCCGTTCCAGTACGACCGAGTCGACGCAGCTCTGGCCCATCTACTGGGGTCAACGTGATCGGCGACCGGCTCGCCGCAGCGTTGCCCAAGGGCTAACCCAGGAGTTGGGCCGCGCTCGGCCAGGTGTACCTGACGGCGATGAACAAGATCGCCAGGGCGACGATGAACTTGATCACGACGGTTGGGACGCGCTGCTGCAATCGGGCCCCAACGTAGATGCCCGCCATGCCTCCCAGGCCGAACAGCCCGCCGAGCAACCAATCCGGCGAGGCGTTCGGCGCCCCGCCGACCGGAACGTAGGCGTAGCACAGGGCGGCCGCCAACGACGAAACCCACGTCGACAACAGCGCCGCACCGGACACGACCCCAACGGGCAGGTGCAGCACGGCGATGCAGTAGGGCGCCATCACCGCCCCACCACCGATCCCGTAGGTCCCGCCGACGACGCCGACGATCAACGACAGCAGAAACACCGGTGCCGGGGCGAACCGATGCGTCTGTCCCTGGAAATCGATGGCGGCCTCGGAGAGGGTCAGCCGCCCGCCCGTGATGCTGCCTCCTGGTGATGGGCGCTGGGCGCCGTCCGCGGCGCGGCGGGTCCGCAGGTCAGCGACCGCACCATAAAGCGTCCGCACCCCCATGTAGCCGAGGACGAGCCCGACGAACAGTTGGAAATGCCCCGGGTCCGGCAGATAGGTGACGCGGATGTAGTATCCCGCGAACATGCCGGGCACCGTCCCCAACACGAGCAAGGTGAACAGCGGCCAAGCCAACCGCCCCTCGCGGATGTGCCGATAGACCCCTAGCGGGATCGCCACGACGTTGTAGACCAGGTTGGTCGCACTCACGCCGGGGGTGGTGTATCCCAACACGCTCATCTGGAACGGTAGCAGGATGAACGCCCCCGACAGCCCGCCCATCGACGCCAGCGAAGACACCACGAACATCACCAGGGGCGGCACGAACCAGTAGGTCTCGACGCCCGATGCAGAGAAGTGATGGACGAATGCGTCCACGGGTATCCTCCCGGGCTCAGCGATGGGGCAGCCTACCGCGGGATCATGGTTGGGTCCAGGTGAGACTGAGGGCCTGGGGGCAGCGCAGCGCAACCGGCAGCTCCCCGAGCGAGCGCAGAGGCCCCTCCGCTTCTGTTTTCCATGGGGATCTGATATAGGTGGGGTGAGAAGGAAGACGCGATGAGCATCGCAACGACCGGGCTCGAGATCCCGTCGACAGACTTGAATGCCGAACGTCTGGCCGCCATCGGCGAACCCTTCAGCGCGGGGTTCCTGGCCGACCCGGATGCGCCGGTCGTTGTCCGCGTGGCCGAGGGACTGCGGCGGTTCGTTCGCGACGTCGAGTTGGTGCCGTACTGCGGCGAGCGGCTGTATCCAACCGGCAGGGCAATCTGGCAGCGGCCGCCGGCGATGATCGTGCGCTGGTACTACGTGTCGATCGCGCCCGTGGCCGAGGACGTTCTAAGCGCCAAGCGCGAGGCGTACGCGGGGGACCCCGAGAAGCTGGAAACGCTCGAGGCGCTGGCCGCGTTTTGGCGCGACTACCCCCCTGCCGGCGGGTACACGCACAGCATTCCCAACTACGATCGGATGCTCGCCGAGGGCCTCAGCGGCACGGAGGCCCGAATCGCGACCGGCATGGGCCAGGCCGAGCGGGACGCTGATGAGGAATGCTGCGCGTTCTATCGGGCGATGGCCATTACCGTCGATGTCGCGCGGATCCTGCATCGGCGGTTCGTCGAGCAGATCGCGGCCGCGACACTCGACGATCCGGCATTGCGGGCCAACCAACGAGCGCTGCTCGACGCCTACCGACGCGTGCCAGAAGCGCCCGCCGAGACGTTCTACCAGGCCATGGTCGCGACGAACTTCTACTACTACCTGGACGGGCCGGACGACTTGGGACGGTTCGATCAGTTCATGTGGCCGTACTACGACGCCGACCGATCGGCGGGTCGACTGACGCGCGACGACGCGGTCGAGCTGGTGGCCCGACTGTGGGACAACACGGACGAGGCGTACGCGTGGAACACGGCCATCGGCGGCAGCCGTCCGGACGGGTCGCGGGGGGACAACGATCTGACGCTCACGTGTCTAGAGGCAGCGCGGGGGCGGCGGCGACCCAACTTGGCGTTGCGGATTCGTCGGGACACGCCGCAACAGGTGTGGGACGCGGCGCTCGAGACGATCAGCACGGGCTGCGGCCTGCCAGCGTTGTACTGCGAGGAGAACTACGTCCGGGCGATCCGCGAGGCCCACCTGAACCTCCGCGACGAGGACATGCACCGATTCGCGTTTGGCGGGTGCACCGAGCTGATGATCCACGGGTGCAGCAACGTCGGGTCGCTGGACGGCGATTTCAACCTGCCCCAGCTCCTGGTTGCGTCGCTGCACGAGGATCTGCCCGGGTCTGCGTCGTTCGAGGCGTTCTACGACGCCTACAAGCGCCGCTGTGCCGGGGCAATCAGCGATCTGGCGGGATCGATCTCGGCCGCCCAGCGCCGCAAGTCGCTCTGGCACCCGCAGCCGATCCGCTCATTGATGATTGACGACTGTCTGGCGCGAGGCTGGGAGTACGCGGCCGGCGGGGCCCGCTACAACTGGTCGGTGGTCAACATCATGGGGTTGGGAAACGCCGTCGATTCGCTGTGCGTCGTCCGCGAGGTGGTGTTCGAGAAGCGCGAGCTGACCGCAGCGGCGCTGATCGACATCCTGGACCGCGACTACGAAGACGCAGAGACATGGCGGCGGCGGTTCGGCAAGTGTCCGCGATACGGCAACGGCGATGCGCGGGCGGATGATCTGGCCCGCGACTTGTCGGCGTTCGTCTTCACCCAGTGGCAACGCTACGCGCCCTGGCGCGGCGGCAAGTTCCTCCCGTCGTGCCTGATGTTCACGACGTATGCGTTCTACGGGGAGCACGTGGGAGCGACCCCTGACGGTCGGGGCGACGGTCAGCCGATCGCCGACTCGGCCGGACCCGTCCAAGGGCGCGACCGCAACGGACCGACGGCGATGCTGCGATCGGCAGCTGGCATCGATCAGATGCACGCCCCGGGCACGCTGATCGTCAACGTGCGGTTCAGCAAGTCGATGTTCGCCACGCCGCAGGATCGCGACCGGCTGCAGTCGCTGATCCGCGGGTACTTCGACCTGGGCGGCATGCAGCTTCAGGTCAACGTCGTCGACCAGACCATGCTCGAGGCGGCCATGGCCGACCCCGAGACGTACGGCGACATGATCGTCCGCATCGGCGGGTTCAGTGAGTACTGGAAGAACCTGACGCCGGCGCTGCGGCGGTCGGTGTTGGAGCGAACGGAGCATGTCTGAGACCAAGACCCTCTCGGCCGAGTCGTCTGACGCCGAGCGTCCCGTGTGGTTGGACGATCGGCTGATGCGGCTCCGCGAGCATGCGATGTCGAACCCGCCGCGGCCGTCGGGGTTCCGCGGACTGGCGGTCCTGCGGGCCAGGGCAGCCCACCCGCACAGCGCGATCGGCGTCAACCTGGCGCGGGGGCTGGCGGGGACGATCGGGACGTTCCCGGCCCGCGTGGTGCATGCCGAGGATCTGCTGGCGGGCGAGCACCTGTTCGGGTTCGGCCCGGCGGCGGACCTTGACTGGTGGCGGGATCACGTCTGCCCGGGCACCGAGATGGCTGAGAAGCTCGATGAGATGCTGGCTGAGTCCGCCCTGGACGACGCCCAGCGTGCCGCGTTTCGCGAGCTGTCGTACGCCGTTCGTCATGGCCCGGTGCTGGATTCCGCCACGGCGCTGAGCGACCACTTGCCGGAGGTCCGCAAGTCCATCGAAGCCGGCGTCTACTTCGGGTCCGGGGCCAGCCTGAACCACAGCATCCGCGACTTCGCCAAGGTGCTCCGCGTGGGGTTCGACGGCATCGTTGGCGAAATCGACGCGGCACTGGCGAAGCGCAGGCCCGAACGCCCCGGCGAGAAGGACCGGCTCGACGCATTGCTGAGCATGCGGATCGCGGCTGAAGCCGCCGCGACGATCGGCAATCGCTACGCCGACGCCTATGAGCAGGCAGCCGATGCATGCGACGATCCGAACCAGGCGTCGGAATACCGCGCGTTGGCGGCCGTCTGTCGCCGCGTGCCCCGCCAACCGGCACGATCGCTGCACGAGGCGATCCAGGCCCTGTGGTTCGCGCACGTCATCACGTGCGCCGAGGACCACATCAACGCCAACAGCATCGGGCGGATCGACCAGATCCTGTGGCCCTACTACCAGGCCGACGTCGAAGCCGGACAGATTGACCGCGACCGCGCAACCCAGCTACTGGCCGCGCTGTGGATCAAGCTCTACCAGGACTACGACGTCCAGCAAGTCTGCCTCTCGGGCCAGACGCCCGACGGCGAGGACGGGACCAACGAGCTGAGCACGCTGTGCCTGGACGTGACCGAGGCGCTGGGGTTCGTGCGATGCCTGTCCGTCCGGGTGCACGACCGAACGCCGCGATCGTTCATGCGACGGGCCCTCGCGTTGGTGGGTCGGGGCGGGGGGATCCCGTTCTTCTTCAATGACGACGCGATCCTCCCGGCGTTGGCGTTCTCGGGCATCACCGACCTGCAAGACGCACGGGACTACGCGATGATCGGCTGCGTGGAGGTGACGATCCCCGGGCGGACCAACCCCCGCGCGGTCAGCCACATGTTCAACGTGGCCAAATGTTTGGAGCTGGCCATCCACGACGGCGTGGACCCGGCCTGCGGCGAACGAATCGGCCCGAAGACGGGGGGCGGGCTGGCCGCCTGGCGAACGGTCAAGCAGGCCTACGCGGGCTACACCAAGACCGTCAAGCATCTCGCCCGACAGGCCGCGGCGATGAGCAACTTCGGCGAGACGATGCAGGACCACTGGCATCCGCAGCCGTTCCGATCCTGCCTCACGTCGTCGTGCATCGAGCGCGGCCAGGACGTCGTCGCCGGCGGGGCGAAGTACAACTACCATTCCTGCTGCATGATTGGCGGGCCGAACGTGTCCGACTCGCTGTACCTGCTCGATAAGCTCGTGTTCGGGTCGAAGCAGGTCGATCGCGTCGAGCTACTGGAGGCGTTGCGGACGAACTTCGAGGACGCCGAGCCGTTGCGACAGATGCTGCTGCGACGGTGCGCCAAGTACGGCAACGACGTGGCCGAGGTCGACGAAGTGGCCGCCCGCGTGGCCGAGGACTACTGCCGGTTCATGAACGGCCTGCGGACGCGGTTCAGCGGACGGTTTCACGTGCATCTGTTCAGTTTCGTGTGGCACCTGGACCCGTGCGGCGTCAGGACCGGCGCGCTGCCCGACGGTCGTCGTGCGGGCGACCCATTGGCGTACAGTATCTCGCCCATGCAAGGTCGGGACGAGCGCGGGCTGACGGCCGTGCTGAACAGCCTGGCCCGCATGCCGCATCATCTGGCGGCCGGATCGTCGTCGGCCATCATCGAGGTGGACCCCGTCTTGTTCCAGTCCGCCAACCTCGACCGCGTGGTGGACATGGTCACGACCGCCATCGCGCGCGGCGTGGGGCAGCTCCAGTTCAACGTCGTCAACGCCGAGACGCTGCGGCGCGCTCAGGCCGACCCCGACAAGCACCGCAACCTCTGTGTCCGCGTCAGCGGCTTCAGTCAGAAGTTCTGCCTGCTCGACCGCCAGATGCAGGACCACATCATCGCGAGGACCAAGCACGCCCAATGAGCCGGCTCGACACCCGCGGCATGATCTTCGACATCAAACGGTTCGCCATCCATGACGGTCCGGGCATCCGAACGACCGTGTTCTGCAAGGGGTGTCCGCTCAACTGCGCCTGGTGCCACAACCCCGAGTCGATCCGCTCCGAGCGTGAGATCTCCTTCATGCCCGACCGTTGCATCGGATGCGGGCATTGCTTCGACGTCTGTCCGAACGAGGCCCACCGAATGGACGGGACGGACCGGATCTACGATCGCGATCGCTGCGTGGTCTGCGGCGATTGTGCGGCCGGCTGCTACGCCGAGGCTCTGGAGGTCGTCGGTCGCGAGGTGACCGTCGCCGAGGTGATCGACGAGGTGGAGCGCGACCGGCCCTTCTACGAGACGTCCGGCGGCGGGCTGACGATCAGCGGGGGCGAGCCGACCGACCAGTTCGAGTTCACGCAGGCGTTGCTGGCGGAGGCCAAGGCTCGGGACATCGAGACCTGCCTGGACACCAGCGGCCTGACGGCCTGGGAACGTCTGCGGAAGCTCATGCCGCTGGTGGACCTGTTTCTGTACGACGTCAAGGACACCGACGCCGCACGTCACAAGCGCTTCACCGGCGTCGACAACGAGCTGATCTTAGCCAACCTCCGCCGGCTGGACGACTCCGGGGCGACCATCATCCTGCGGTGCCCGATGATCCCGGACATCAACACGGACGACGGGCACCTGAAGGCCCTGGCCGAACTTGCGCGGTCGCTGTCGGGCCTGGTGGAGGTCAACCTGCTGCCGTATCACAAACTGGGCCTGAGCAAGACCGACCGCCTCGGCCACCAACAGCCGAACGGCAAGAGATCCATGTTGACGCTCCAGAGCCCCCCCGACGAGCAGGTAGATGCCTGGTTGGCCCGCCTGGACGAGCTAGGGGTAGCAAACGCACGACGGTCCTGAACGGCCCAGGCGCGCGGTGCGCGTCTGCCGACACACCCGAAGCGATGGCACAACCATCTACGGGAACACGATCTTCGGATCGGAGTGTCTTACGCCGTCGTTGTCGTGGAACGTGCCGTATTCGGTGACGATGGCACCCTCGGGGCCGCCGAACTGCCAGTGCTTGGCGGTCCTGCGGTTGAGTTTGCAGGACTGCCCGGGGTCGAGGATGGTCTCGTGAAACGTCGAGACGATCTTCTTCTGATGGGCGGGGATCTTGGCGTACATGTTCTTGGTCGGTTTGCCCTCGTCGTAAACGTAGCTTCGCCCGTGCCGGACGTGCCAGCCCTCCATTTTCGGTGGCGCCTTGGCCGTCTTGAGGTGATAATGCTCGGGCAGCATCTGGTTGGGCAGCAGGAACAGGTCCTGACCGAGGTAGCCGCTCTCCTGATCATTGAGGAACTGGACGGCAGCCAGCCCCAACGTCGTAAACGTGCCCAGGCCGTAGTCCGACACCCACAGCCGCTCGCGCAAGCCCTTGAAGATCGGGTAGCCGTGGTACTTCATCAGGGCGAGGTAGGCGTCCTTGCCCTTCTCGACGTCGAACTTGCCGTTCGCGTCGTAGAAGTCGGCGTTCTTGAACGAGATCGACGGCTTCTCGCATCGGCATTCCGCCGCCCTTACGGCGGGCCCCGTCATGGCCAAACCCATTCCCGCCGCGCCCGTGGCCTTGAGCATCGTCCGCCTGTTCATGCTTCCTGACCGCTTCATGTGCGATTCTCCTTCGCTTGGCTCGAGCTCGCCTGACTGTGCAGGCCATCGCGACCGCGAGGTCCCATGACGTCACGCTCCTCTTATACCCCCGCGCGCTTCGTTCCGACAAGCTTGAGGTGAGGCAAGGGGTACGTGACAATGCAGACAGGGGTCCCCCGTCCTTTTCGAGGGTCCGCGTTCCGCGGACCCTCGAAAAGGACGGGGGACGGAATGGCGCGCGGACCGTCTCTCGCCGCCGATTCCGTCCCCCACCCTTACGATAGCCCGCTCAATTCGCAGCACGCCCCCAGGTAAGAGGCTCTCGGCTCGTCCCCCCTACCGGTCAGGCGGGACGCCCGCGTCCTGCCACAGCGCCGACAGCTTGTCGCGTGCGACCTCGATGTCGCGCAGCGTGCCCGTCAGCGTCTCGAACATGAACGTCCCGCGATAGTCGGCCCGCCTGAGGGCCGCGACGAATCCCGGCCAATCAATCGACCCATGAAACGGCGGGAGATGCTGATCGCTCTGCCCGTCGTTGTCGTGCAGGTGCGTGGTGATCGTCCTGGGCCCGAGCAGCTCGGCCAGTCGCACCGCGCCCAGATCCATCTCGGCGTGCCCGCTGTCGAAGCAGATGCCACACGACTCCGGCGGGAACGGCTCGGCGAACTCGATAAGCCGGCGCGAATTCCGGCAATCCGTCTCGAGGGCAAGGGTGATGCCCAACCCTTCAGCCCACTGAACGTACTCTGCGAGCTTCCGGCGGATCCTGTCCATCATCGGCGGCCAAGCGTCCAGATCACGGTCATACGTCAGCCCGGGATGGCACTTGCCGTCCTCGACGATCATCCGATCGGGATCGGCGAACATCGACATATGGACCACCAAGACACCAGCCCCCAGCTCTGCGGTCAGGTCGAGGTCGCGACGCACGAACGCGTCCATGCGGTCCTGCTGGTCCCCCGCGAGCGCGTCGAAGCCGAGGTGCACGGACTCGATCGAAATCCCGTTCTGGTGGGCGGCAGCCTTGATCGCATCGATCTCAGCCGGGGTTCCGCGCATGTGATCCCTGTAGTAGGCCGCGACCTCCACACGGCCAAATCCAGCCTGTCGGGCATCGCGGAAGTGTCGGGCGGAGATGGGCTCGCTCAGCCACAGGCCCAGCGCCGTGCCGAAATGGGGTCCGGCGGTCTGGTCGACATCAGCCATCTTGAGACCTCCAGTGAACCGCCCAGATCGCGGCAGGTCTCTCAGACAAGCCAGCGACCGCATTCAGCAAAACGGGGGGTTCAATAGCGTCCTGAGAACGCCAGCATTGTAATGGATCCGAAGCGCAAGTAACGCCTCTGCCGAATGCTCCGCGCCGTCGCTTGACGACCTTTCGCAAGGCCCGAGGCGCCCCCTCACGCCCGGACTCAGCCGAGCCCGAGAAAGCCATAGGGAGCGATAATTCAACTTGACTCGCCGACCTGCCGATGGTATTATGAACGTAGGTTCATAATGAGTCTGCCATGCCCAGGCCCCCAAGACAACGAATCGTCGCCAGTCAGCCTACCGCGACCGTCTACAAGCCCGCCGGCGTCCCCGCCCGCCAGCTGCAGTGGATGCAGGTGACGCTGGACGAGTTCGAGGCCATTCGCCTCGTCGACGGCGAGGGGCTGGATCAGGACGCCGTCGCCGAACGGATGGGGGTCTCTCGGCCGACCGTGACGCGCATCGTGGCCTCGGCGAGGTCGAAGATCGCCAAGGTCCTGGTCAACGGACAGGCGCTTCTGATCCAAGGCGGGCCGGTCGTGCAGAGGCCCGTCGAGGACGGTTTCGGCATGGGTCGCCGGCAGGGCCGCGGGCGGGGCAGGCGCGGGATGGGACGCGGCCGGTGTGGGGGCAATGTGGTGTAGGCGGCATCAGGCTCGTCCCATGCATGGACGAGTCGATCACGCCAAGAATCGAAGGGCACAGCCATGAAAATCGCAGTGACGTCGAGCGGACAGGAGTTGGCATCCCAGGTCGATCCTCGCTTTGGCCGGGCCAAGTACTTCGTTGTCGTGGACGAAGAGACCAACGAATTCACGGCACATGACAACGGACAAAACCTGGCCGCCGCTCAGGGAGCCGGCATCCAGGCGGGACAGAACGTGGCGGCGTTGGGCGTCGGCGCGGTGGTAACCGGCAACGTCGGTCCCAAGGCGTTCACGACGCTCAGCGCGGCCGGCGTGAAAATCTACATCGGCGCCAGCGGGTCGGTGAAGGACGTGATCGAGCAGTTTCGCGCCGGCCAACTCGAATGCGTCGACCAGGCAAACGTCGAAGGACATTGGATGTAAACGTCGGCGGGCGCGACACCCGTCGCCGTGAAGGTCGATGGGGGACAGACTTGAATCCGCTGAAAAGCGGCGAGCAAGAAGGAGATCGTCATGCCACAAGGTGACGGCACAGGACCACAAGGCAAGGGCCCCGGGACGGGCAGAGGACGTGGGGGATGCGGTGGCGGCCAGGGACAACGTCCCGGTCGGCGAGGAGCCTCGGGACAAGGGGGCCAAGGCCAAGGGCAAGGCCAAGGTCGCGGCACCGGTCGAAGGAAGAGCACATAGGACAAACGGTTTTCAAAGACATCCACAAGGAGCACTGTCATGCCAGGTGGAGATGGCACTGGCCCTGCCGGAATGGGCCCGATGACGGGACGCGCCATGGGGTGGTGCGTGGGGAACGCGGGACCGGGTTTCACCCAGATGGGTCCGGGCTTGAGTCCAGGATTCGGTCGCGGGCGAGGCGGATGGGGGCGCCGCAACTGGTTCTATGCGACCGGCCTAACCGCTTGGCAGCGGGCGGGAATGGCCCAGATCCCACTGACCGGACCTGGCGTCGGACCGTTCCCCGGCCCGATGACAGAGGAACAGGAGCTCGATGCGCTGAAGGTCCAGGCGGCGTCCCTGGAGAACGCCCTGGCCGGCATCAAGAAGCGGATCGAGGAACTCCAGGAAGCGCCAGAGCAGTGATAGGATAGTGTCTATGAAGGTTGCCATCGCGAGCGGCAAAGGCGGCACGGGCAAGACGACCGTGGCGACGAATGTGGCCCGAGTGGCCGCGGACAGCGGCCACTCGGTTGCGTACCTAGACTGTGACGTCGAAGCACCGAACGGGCACATCTTCCTGAGACCCGAACTCGGGGCCGCCACGCCCGTCGGGACGCTGATCCCGAAAGTGGACGAGGCCGAGTGCACCTACTGCGGCGCGTGCAGCGAATTCTGCCAATACGGCGCGATCGCTTCGCTGGAGAAGGTCATTCTCGTCTTTCCTGAGCTGTGCCACGGCTGCGGCGGGTGTTCGATGGTCTGCCCGTTGGAGGCCATCACCGAAGTCCTCCACGAGACGGGGCAGATCGAGGTGGGATCAGCCGGATCCGTCGCGTTCGTCCATGGACTGCTGAACGTCGGGCAGGCGATGAGCCCGCCGGTGATCAAGGCCGTCAAGCGCGCGTGTCCGCCGGTCGATTTCGTGATCCTCGACGCGCCGCCGGGGACGAGCTGTCCGGTCGTCGAAAGCGTCCGCGACTGCGATTACGTGGTGCTCGTCACGGAGCCGACCCCGTTCGGCCTCAACGATCTGAAACTTGCGGTGGAGATGGTTCGCACGCTGGGCGTGCCGTTCGGGGCCGTCATCAACCGCTCAGACATCGGCGACGGACTCACGCAGTCCTACTGCGAGCAAGAAGGCATTGCGGTTCTGGCAGAGATCCCTGATGATCGAAGAATCGCCCAGGCCTACTCGCGTGGCGAGATGATCTGTGACGCCCTTCCGGAGTATCGCGCGCTTCTCGACGATTTGGTCCGGAAGATCATCAGAAACGTGGAGGAGAAGCTGTGAAGGAACTCGTTGTCATTAGCGGCAAGGGCGGAACGGGAAAGACATCCATCGTCGCCTCCTTCGCGTGCCTGACGGATCGGGCCATTGTCGCCGACTGTGACGTGGACGCCGCTGATCTGCACCTGGTGCTCGAGCCGGAGATCCGCGAGCGAACGGAGTTCTCTGGTGGATCGCGAGCGACCGTGCTGGATGAGCTCTGCAACGGTTGCGGGGAGTGTCAGCGCCTTTGCCGATTCGACGCGGTATCCTGCATCCCAGGCACGAATGGATCCGATCGCTTCGCGATCGATCCTGTCGCCTGCGAAGGGTGTGGGGTTTGCGCCCGTTTCTGTCCAGCTGACGCGATCACGTTCGGCCCGGCCGTTAACGGTGAGTGGTTCGTGTCGGACACGCGACACGGCCCCATGGTTCACGCAAAGCTCGGCGCGGGCGAAGAGAACTCCGGCAAGCTGGTCAGCGTCGTCCGCAAGCAGGCGAAGAAGATCGCTGAGCAGCGGGGGCTGGACCTGGTGCTGATTGATGGCTCCCCGGGCATCGGCTGTCCTGTCATCGCCTCGGTAGCCGGCGCGGATCTGGCGCTCGTGGTCACCGAGCCCACGCTGAGCGGCCTGCACGACCTGCAGCGTGTGGCGGACCTGACCCGACACTTCAAGGTGGGCACGCACGTCTGCATCAACAAGTGGGATCTGAATGAAGACGTCACCCACCAGATCGAGAAGCGGGCCGCCGAGCAGGGAATAACGTTGGCCGGTAAGGTTCGTTACGACCGGGCCGTCACGGAAGCACAGATCACGAAGCAGTCGCTTGTGGAGTACCAGCGCAACGGGGCCGCTGTCGACGTCAGGCGGCTTTGGGACACGGTGCACGAGGGCCTGACGCGCTGAAGAAGGAGAACGACACGATGAAGATCGCCATCCCACTCGCTGAGGAACGCCTGTGCATGCACTTCGGTCATTGCGAGCAGTTCGCGCTCGTGACCGTCGACGCACAGTCGAAGGAGGTCCTCGGTACAGAAAGGCTCACCCCCCCAGCCCATGAGCCCGGCGTCCTGCCACGATGGCTTCACGAGCAAGGCGCCGACATAATTGTCTCCGGTGGCATGGGCCAGCGAGCCCAGCAGCTGTTCGCCCAAAACGGTATCAGGGTGGTCGTTGGGGTCCAGTCAGGGACCGCGGAGGAGCTCGCCATGGCCTACGTAGACGGCACACTGCAGGCGGGAGAGAACATCTGCGACCATTGAATCGACTTGTCGCGCCACCCGCGGGCGTCCCCTGCATGCGGCGCCGTCCGCGACTCACTCGAGCACGTTGACCAAGCAGTGAATCCCGCCCTTGAGCGTGTCGGCGTGGGTGGGAACGTGCACGACCCTGTACGCGAGCGACTCGAGAACCGTCGTGTTCCTCTCGACAAGCCCCCTGTCGAAGTCCGTCTGGCCCGAAGGGAAGACCGGCATGAGGGTGATCCGCTGACGGGTCTGGAGATCAACGTAGGGGACGGCGTTCGCGTAGTACCGGTATCGCATCACGTTGCGTACGGAGGTCTCCAGATCGACCAACCGGTACCCCAGACCTTGCAGCTCTGATCTGAGTTCCGCGAGGAACCGTCGGACATCCCTGACCTCCTCGCTGCAGCGCAGTGCACGGGCATCCTCAGCAACGACGCGCGTGACAGCCGCGACGCGACCGGCCAACAAGACAACAGCCTGATCCAAATGATACATCAGGCGCGGCTGAAGGCATCCGCGGCCAACGACGATCACGTCGTCCACCTGCAGCGCGGTTTTGATGACCGGAATGATCTCGGCGTCGGACGGTTTCACGCCGACCAGGGCGTGGGAAGCGGTCCGCGTGGCGCGTAGGACATCGGCGCCACACAGCGCGACACTCCTGCCCTCGACGTTGTCGACAAGGACGTTGCCGCCCTTGAAGGCGATGGGGACGGAACGCACGCGTAGCCCGACCGCGTCAAGGCCCGTCAGATAGGCGTTGTCACACGCGACCTGGAGGTCAGACGTGTCGCCGACGGCGCTGAAGTACCTGTGGACGACCGGCGTGATCAACAACGGACCGCCAGACCGCGTCACGCCCACTTCGAAGAGATCCTGAGCCCACTTGCTGCCGAAGGTGCCTTCCCAGCCCTCGACGTCAACGGGAACCAGCTTGTCTTCGTCGCGGAACAGAAGGTAGATGCGCTTGTCCGCAGGGCACTCAACGTCGCGAGCGACCAACCGAATCCTGTCGCGATAGGGCTTATCCTTCAGCTCGGCATGGATGGTTTCGAGACTCGCTCGGCTCAAGAGAACGATGATTTCCGTGTATCGGGGCAAGTGCTCCAAGAGCCCGTCAAGCAACCCGAGCGTCGTGTCCTTTCTGTCCAGGGAGACCAAGACCCTCTGCATGGTTCGGTCATACTCGGGCGTGATCGAGCACGCCCCAGGGCCGGTCCACGCGCGGTCCTGGGGCGGGGAGGAAGCCGGGGCATCGACCCGCGGCGGGACGAGCCGCGGGACAACGGCCCAGGACAGGGCTGACGAGGCCGCAACGACGACCACGAGCACAAAGGCGACGGCCAAGGGACGCCGCCTTGCCGGGACCTGTCCCCCCCGTTCTCGCGCGGTTCGGGTGGCAGGCACGCCGCGATTTCGTCTGTCAGGTCTCATTGCTCGGAAAGGCGGACACGTCCGGCGGCTCGCACACAGGGCCTTTCATCCGTGGCCACATATCGACCGGTCCCGCCGCGACGTAACGCCAGTACTCCACGCATCTAGTGCCTACGAACAATGTGCACCCGCCCCCCACAACTTGGCCATATGCTGCCTATTGCCTGTAGGCAAACCGGGCCCTCGGCCGATACCGAGGTAGGCGACGATGGGTCCGGGGATCTGGTGAGGGGATACGACGAGGTGAACCCGATGAGCGATCGGCTTCCAGAAACGGTTGTCTCTTGCGATGAGGCGAAGGGTTTGGAGAGCGGACGGACGGGGATGAGAACAACCGCCCCCCCGCGGCCCGTCTACGCGAGGCGCGCGTCGGGAGACAGCGATGCGGGGAGCAAGCGGTCGAAGGGACTGAACTGCCTACACTGCATCTCTGGCGTGCTCGATCAATGCAACGGTTCCGTGAGCAAGCTTCTGCAAGAGATCATCGAGCTGGCGCCGCGCGCCTGGCAGCATGCCGACATTGCCTGCGCGCGAGCGGTCTACGAGGGACGTGAGTACCGTACGGCGAACTTCAAGCCGTCGCGCTGGAACCTGACGGCGGACATCAACGTCAGGGGGAAGAAGGCAGGATTCGTCGAGGTCCACTACCTCGAAAGGAGACCCATTGCCGACGAAGGCCCGTTCCTGGCGGAGGAGAAACTGCTGATCAACGCTGTGGGCAGGTGTGCTGGAAGGGCGATCGATCGTCTCCTGACAGAACGCCAATTGCAGGAACGCATTAAGGAACTCGACTGTCTATACGGGATCTCGCGGCTGGTCGATCAGTGCGCAGGTCAGGTAGACGAACTGCTCCACGGGATCGTCGAACTTCTTCCGGACTCCTGGCAGTATCCCGAGGCCGCGCGTGCGCGGATCACGCTTGAAGGACGCGAGTATCGGTCAGCCGGGTTCAAACCATCGCAGTGGCGACAGCGAACGGACATCACGCTGGGGGGCAAGGAAGTGGGAACCGTCGAGGTCCACTACCTGAGCAGGAAACCCGACGCTGACGAAGGCCCGTTCCAGAAGGAGGAGCGGTTCCTGATCGACGCCGTCGGGGAGCGCGTGGGCACGGCAGTGGAGGGCATCAGGGCGAAGCAGCGCCTCGAGGTGGAGCATGAGGCGTCGCAGAACATGAACATCGCGCTGCGAGAGGTCCTGGCGCGCGTCCGGGACGAGAAGAGCGTGCTGAGCAATGAAATCCGAGCCAACGTCGACAAGGTGATCATGCCCCTGCTCGACGCCCTACAGGCCGAGGTGCGAGCGGACCAGCGGGAACACGTGGCGCTGCTGAGGCGCAACCTGGAGGACATCACATCGCCGTTCGCTGACAGGCTCTCAAGAACCTTCATGAGCCTCACGCCGGCTGAGATTCAGGTATGCGACATGGTACGGAGGGGCCTGTCCACCAAGGAGATCGCGCAACTGAGACACGTATCCCAGGCCACCGTGAGCCGACATCGAGAGCATATCAGGCGGAAGCTGGGCCTGACCAACCAAGCCGTCAACCTGGCAACCTACCTGCGCACCTTCATGTCTGAGAATACCCCCTCGAACGAACTGGCGGTGCAATCCGGCGCAACAGGACCCATAGGCACGAACGTCCCGGCCCTGAGCAGTTGACCTGCCACTCCCGCCGCCGCGGACAACCGGACCCCCCACAGCAGAAGTCCCTTGATGATCCCCAACAACTCGCCCTCGGCCATAGACGCGATCACCACCGGAAACGTCCGGCTGCACCCGCGTCGTCTCGACGCTCGGGAGGGCCCTGCCAAGCGGATCAAACGTCTTTCAGTGCGTCAAGGGCCTTCCGTATCGCCTCGGGACTGGCGTCCTTCATGCGATCTTCCAACTCCTCTCGCAGGTTCACCTTGTCGTCGTCTTCCTCGGTGACCTCGATGCCCAGCGCCTCTTTGACATGTCTCACGTAGGCGGCGGGCCTCACGGGTTTCTCGAGGTAGACGCCCGGCCCCGACATGACGCTGTCCGCCATGATGCTTTCCAGGTCGCCCTTGCCCAACTCCGTCTTGGCATGGGCCGTGACGATGAGCACCGGAATGCGCGACAGCTCCTTGTCCCGTTTCAGCTCGTACAGGAGCCGCGGACCCGACCGCTTGGGCATGACCAGGTCCAGAGAAATGAAGTCAGGCCTGGTGGCCCGGATGATCTCGAGGGCCTCGTCGCCGTCGGCGGCCGTCACGACGTTGAAGCCGGCGTCCTCCAAGGCCGTCTGAAGGAACAGCCGCACGTTCGGCTCGTCGTCCACAACGAGAACGGTCTTGTCCTCGGCCCTTGCCATAGGTTGTCCTCCCTGGCGGATACACCCCGGTTGCGTCGATCAGTTCCCCTCGGCCGGTTCGGCCCCGTTCGTCGGTTCGGGGAGACGGCTCCGCGGAAACTCCAATCGGAATACCGAACCCTCCCCCTCCGCGGACTCGAACGACACCCTACCGCCGTGCTCCTGAACGATCTTCCGCGTCGTCAGCAGTCCTAGTCCCGTCCCTTTACCCGATTCCTTCGTCGAAAAGAAGTTCGTGAAGACCTTCTGTTTCACGTCGTATTCCATGCCGCAGCCGTCATCAGTCACTTCGTAGACCAACGTGTCGTCCCGCTCGCGCGTCGCCAGGACCACGTGCCGATCTTCCTTGTTGCTCATCTCACACGCATCCAACGCGTTGGAGATCAGGTTGGCCAGACACGTATGGATTCCCTCTCTGTCCAGTGGGGCCTCAGAGATGGTCCCGTCCAGATCGGCCTCGAGCTGGATGCCCGACCGAGAGGCCGTGTCGCCGAACAGCTCAACGATCTCCCGCGCAATTCGGTTGGGATCCACCATGGCGACGTGCGGGGCCCGTCCCTTCGCGAAGTCCAGGAACTCCTTCGCAAACGAGGAAATCCGGGCGACATTCTCCTCCAGGATGTCCCACCCCTGGCGGACCTTCTCGTTGTCATGCCGCCGGATGCCGGAACTGACCACGTACATCCCGCCTTCCAGGCCCATTATAACGTTCTTGATTCCGTGGGCGAGTCCCGCCACCGTCTGTCCCACCGCCGCCAACCGCTCAGCCGTCAGCTTCTCCTGCTGCAGCCGCTTCATCTCGCTGATGTCGGTCGACATCTCGATGACGTAGCGGACCTCTCCGTCCTCCCGAATCAGGGGAACCATCTGCACCAGATAATGGGTCGGCTTGCCTTCGGACGCGGGGGCGCCCTCCTCCTCGCGACTCCGGGACTTGCCGTCAGCGAAGGTCTTGGCGGCGCCGCAGCGCTCACAGCGTTCGGTTCGGTTCTTGTAGACTGAGAAACACTTGCGATCATGCCACGCGCCAAACGTCTCAGAGAAGGTCTGGTTAGCCTCGACGATCGTATAGTCCCGGTCGATGACGCAGATGCTCACGGGCACCTGGTCGAACATCTCGGTCCGAATCCAGTTCCTGATCCGCTCGGAGATCATGGCGCTTCCCCTGAACCCGGTCCAGCATCAGCCTCCGTTGACTCGATAAGCGAAGCCACCGTCTCGAGAAATTCTGGAACGGCGACCGGCTTCTCGAGGTAGACGTCGGGCACCGGGACCCTCTCGTCAGGGATCATCTTTCTGAAGGACGCCGGACCGACACCGCTCGATCGGCTGAACGCGCTGACGAAGACCACCGGGATCCTACGAAGGTTGTCATCGAGCTTGAGCTGCTGATACAGCGCGATACCCGACCGCTTCGGCATCATGATGTCCAGGGTAATCAGGTCTGGCTGTTGCTGGCGGGCGACAGCCACCGCCTCCTCCGCGTCCATGGCCGAACACGTGTCGTACCCTTCGTCCTCGAGCACGGTCGTCAAGTAGGCGATAATCGACGACTCGTCGTCGATCACCATGACCTTCTTCCTATCCGTGGAGGATGGTTCGTTCATACACGCCTATCCGCATCGTCGCCAAGACAGGCCCGGTCGAATCCCCCCGGCCAGCTGCGATCCGTTGGGCTGTCACCGAGGAACCGCGGCGCCTCCCAACACGGACTCAATGGCCTGAGCACCTGCGATCTCCGGCTTGTGGCAGGTGGTACACTCGGCGTGATGAGCCTTCTCCTCCAGTTTGGCCACATCTTTGTGGCAGGTGATACACAATCCGTGCATGGCGTCCTCATAGCCAACGGCCATGCTGCCGTCGGACTTGACTGTTGCCCCGGGCACCTTCAGTGTCAGCTTGTCGGGAGTGTGACACTCCGCACATGCCTTCGCCGTCTCCTCCGACCGACCGACCCCCGCAGCGTGGCATTGGCGACACGACTGATTCAAGCCCAGCGATGCCACGTGGCGGTCGTGCGAGAAGATGGACATAGCAAGGTGCATGTCGGTGTGGCACCCATAGCAGCCGGTCTGCTTGTCGTGAGGAAGGTTCATGTGGTGACATCGCTTGCAGGAATCGGGCCTGCCCCCGTTCTCCTCGATATGCATGCCGTGGTCGAACGCCACGAGGAAGCCATCGCGATCACCGTCGATGTGAAGCACACCGTCTTCCTCACCGCGAGCCGCCTGCGTGGCGGCGCGCACGAGCCCCTCACTCCGGGCCGACTGAAACGGCAGGAGTCCGACCGCGACGGCCGCCCCCAACACGAAAGCCAACGACCCACGCGACGTGAAGACCCCCGGTCGCGCCTGCAACCACCCATCCCCCGCCGTGTCAGCGGGCAAGGGCGGTCGCAATTGCTCCCCGACAAGCTTGGGGGTCCAGATCGCAAACTCCTCCACGGCGAACAAGAAGAACAGCCCGGCGCCCGCAAGAATCCCACCATACAGGCCGAATTCGCTCCAGGAAGGAAAGTAGTCCGCCCCGCTGGCTCGCAACATCGCTATTCCGCTAACCACCGACCTCTCGAAGACAAACCCCATGATGATCAGCGCCGCGCAGCTCAGGAGCCCCGCCGCGGTCGTTCTCACACGCGGGACCAGCAGCAAGACGCAAGGAATGAGCACGCTGAAGGCCAACTCCAAGACGAATGCGACGCTCTCCCACGATCCGCTGAGCACTTGCGAGATGGAGCCGGTCAGGAAGACCACGTCGATCAGCCGGAGAGCGAAGTAGGCCCACAACGTGTAGCAGATGGCCCGCGCCAACGACGACAGCATCGGCACATCGGCAGGCTTGCGGTACAGCCAAGGAACGATCATGAACTCAGCCATGATGACTGTCATGCCCAGTCCCGCCGCCGAGGTGAGGAACAGAAGGTGTTGGATCGGGCTGTACCACAGCGGGTGCAGTTGGGGCGTGATCAGAAAGATCGTGCCCAGCGTGGACTGGTGAAGCGTCGAGATCATCACGCCGAGAATGGCCAGCGGCAGGCTCAACCACTTGACCATCCAAGCCGCCAGCGACCGCCAGTATTGGAACCTCTCCAGAACGATGGGCGTGAATTCAAGCGACAGCACCGTCAGGTACAGCATCACGCACCAGGCCACCTCGAACAGCGGGGAGTGAATCTGCCAGTAGACAATTGGGTGCCAGATCCGCCAGGGCAATCCGATGTCAAAGAGGAGCATCGTGGCGGCGCTCCCGTATCCCATCAGCGCCGTGATGACCGCCGGACGAACCAGGGCATGGTAGCGGTGCAAGCGAAACACGTGGATGACGCCGGTCAAGACGAACCCGCCCGCGCCCATGGCGATGCCCGCGATGACGCCCACGCCCTTCCACAACCCCCACGGCACCGGGTCGCTCAGATTCGTGGTCGCCCCGAGCCCGTAGACCATACGATGGGCGACAGTTGCCAGCCCCACGCCGGCAATGCCCCACAGAACTACCTTGACGGTTTGAGATCTTCCCATCTCGCCTCCCTAGGTGCTTAAGATTCCTCTGACTCAGCGCCTGGTTCTTGCTGTCCCTCTGGGGACGGCGCGGACGAAGTCGGCGGGCCATCAGCCTCCGGAGCTTCAGAGGGCCCTGATTCCTCGGAGACCGGCGCCTCCTCCTGCTGTGCGCTTTGCATGGCCTGCAGCTTCATGCGCCGGGCGACGACCCAGTTCACGCCGACCGCCGCGCCGGTCAGGGCCAGCCCGACCCCGGTAAACACAAAAGGCGTGCTGTGAATCGCCGCCGCGATCGTCTTGGGCATCGGCGTGCTGCCAAGGTCCGTGGCGTAGCTCAGGAAACTCAAGTCGATGTCCGAGACGTACAGCACACAGGTGCCACCGATTTCGTCCGTGTCACCGTACAGCTTCAGCTTGGGATTGGCTGCCAGGCGGCGCTTGGCCTCCGCCAAGGCCTCTTGCCGGTCTTCGAAGTAGACCGTCGCCTTCGTCGGGCAGACCTCGGTGCAGGCGGGGATCCCCGGCTTGTCCTTGCGCGTCGTACAGAACGTGCACTTCTCGATATACGGCGCCGCGAGGTCCCAATCATAGCGAGGAATGCCGTACGGACAGGCCAGCATGCAATAGCGACAGCCGATGCACGCCTCTTGATCGTAGACCACCGGACCGTCATCGGTTGCCTTCAACGCGCCGACCGGGCAGACCGCAACGCACGCCGGTTCGATACAGTGACGGCATTGCTTGCGAACGAACTTCCCGCCGGGGCGACGGATGACGGCGGTCCACGTCCGGGACGACAGACCATCTCCCTTGTGCCATCGCCGAGGAACGTCCGGCGGAAGATTATTCGCCCGCTTGCAGGCCGCCACGCATTCGTTGCAGCCAATGCACTTGGTGGTATCGGTCAGAATCGCCTTCTTGCTCATATGGGTACGGACTCCTTACCGAGGGTCTTGGCGACGTCTCGACCGGCCGAGGCCGGAAACCGCCAGCCCAAATCGGACACCAGCTGAGAGAACGGAACCAGCACGCAGTGCGCGATCTTGGAGAACGGCACCAAGACGAAGATCACCTCGGCACTGAGAATGTGAATCAGCATCATCACCGAATAGCTCACCGGGGACCACGTCGGATGCGTGGCAAAGAACCCGCTGACAAACGGCACGGTCAACAACAACGGCCAGGCGTAGTCCCACCCCCTGCTGATCGTCCGCGAAAACGAAGAGCCCACCCGTCCGACGAACAGCGCGACGGCCGCAACGACCGTCAGCACCGTCAGCAGATCGGCCAGCCGCGGGGGCAACACCCACCAGGAAATTCCGATCCCTCGCTCCCACAAGTAAACGTGCGCGAACAAGAAGATCGGCGTGATGATGAGCCCAACGTGGAAGACGAAGCTGATGATACTGTAGACGAACCGCGTACGCCTGAAGCGCGCAAAGGGAAACAGCCACCACAGCGTGCGCTGCCGGATGATCGGCCAGAGCAACGCCTTGTCGCCGGCGTAGAGATACGCCCGCAGGGCGCCATAAAGGGTCAGGCCCACCAGGCGGACCAGACCCAGGATCATGAGCGCGAACGTGAACCGGAAGAGCGGCCCACGCGCAAAATCGAGCATTGAATTCACTGTCTCGTTCACGATGACGCGGCCTCCGAAGTCGCGGTCTCGGTGTCTGCCTGGCCCGGGGCTTCCTCCGAAATGCCTTGCCTCTTCTTCACGACCGAGTAGTCAATGGCCTTGTAGAGCAAGTCGTGCAGTCCCACGATCTGACAGTCGACCTTCTGGTCTTCCATCAACTCTTTGAGCTGCTTCTTGCAGTTCGCGCACGGTGCGACGCAGTACTTGGCGCCGGTCGCGCGTATCTGTTCAGCCTTGGCCTTGCCGGCCGGGCCCGTCCGATACGGACGAAGTTCGTCGATCGAAACCGTCCCCCCGCCTCCGCCGCAGCAGATGTTGTCCTCACGGTTGGGGGTCATCTCGACGTAGTCTTCGCATATGTACCGGAGCAACTCGCGCGGTTGCTCAATGATCCATTTCACGCGAGAGATGTTGCACGGATCATGGTAGGTGGTTCGCTCCTTGATCGCGTTCGGGATGAGTTTCAGCTTGCCCTTCTGCCACGCCTCAAGGGCATACTCCATGCAGTTAACCACCGGCAGCGCGTCCTTGCCGCCGTGGAACGTCGGGATGCCGAACTTGGCGGCACGGCTCGCGTGGCCGCATTCGCCGATCAGGATCACCTTGCCCTTCAGCCGACGGGTCTCGGCGTCCACTTTGCCCGCAACCCGATCCCAGATCCGGTCGCTGTAGAACAACCCGTAGTTGATCCCGTCATGGTACTGCTTGCCAATGGTCCAAGAATCTCCAGTGGCGGCAAAGACGGCCGCGTTGCCCATCAGGGTTTCGGCCTCCATCATGAAGTCGCTGACGGCTGGAAAAAAGACGTACTCCGCACCTTCCACGTCCAACGGAAACTTGATCTTGACGCCCAGTTCCTCCTCCATGTCGTCTTCCAGGAACTCCAACCCGTCCAGGATGGCCGGCAGGGGGAACGCCGACGTGTTGCCCGTTTCACCCTCGAGCTGCTCGCGGGTGCTGACGACCAGAGCACGCGGTGCGATATCGATCTCGCTGAGGATGTATCGCGACAGATGCGCCATCAGACCGTGGTCAATCCCGCTGGGACAATCCAACATGCACTTCCGGCAGGCGGTGCAATTCCAGACCGAATCGGCCATCTCCCGCAGCGTCTCGTCGGTCAGGTCACCCCGACCCGTCAGCGCCCCCCACACCCGTCCCCCGAGCGTGAAGTATCGGCGGTAGATATCCAGAATCATGGACGAACGGTGGCACGGGATATCCTTCGGATCACCGGTCGCCTGATAGATCATGCACTGCGTCGTGCAACGCCCGCACTTGGCCTGAAGCCTGATGTAGTGCTCCAACGCCAACACGTACGGCGGATTGTGTCGTAGGATGGCCGCGAAGGCCTCCAAGAACTTCCGAGGCCGGTCCGCCGTCGGCGGATGCTCGACGTGGTACCGCACATCCAGCCGCTGATCCTTGCGGACCCCCTCCGGCCGGGTGTTCTTCATCGCCTTCGCGATGGCCTGTGAGTCAAGTAGTGGTTTCATTCATCTCTCCGCTGGTTCGCCCACCTCCGGAAGTACCCGCACCCCTGGCAATCTGGGCGGGCCCAATTCTCCTTGGCGCTGATTGCTCGAAGCTCGAAGCAGTTCAGCGCCTTGGCACGGTAAACCGGGCATTCGTTGCACGGCGCGCCCGGTACGTCCCCCTCACCGCGGGCGGCGTGGTGATACTCCCAGCAGTAAGGCCGGCTGTCAAATTCCGCATCGAGCAAGGCCGTGCTCATCTCGTTGCGGACCATGAACGCGCGCAGATCATCGACGAAGATCCGGTACTGCCCGCCGATCGTCCGCTGGGCAGGAAGGTTCTCCGTCTTGATCCACTTGACGATCGTGTCGGGACTCACCAGGCAACAGCGAGCCGCCTGCCCCGTCGTCAGTCCAATGGTCTTGCCGGTCACCCCTGGGATCTCCTTGTCGGTCGCCCCGGTCTCGCCGGGATCGGCCAATCCACCAAAAACGGCCGAATCGGCGATTACCTGGCTTACGCCCAACGCCCCGTTTACGGTGCATTCCGCGTGCCGTGTTGCGAGAATTTTAGGGGGATCGCCATAAAGCCTTTACAAAAAAGGGCCTATAGGCTAGCACCGACTAACACAAGGCTCGGGGTCATGTTGCAGCCCTGCAACGAAAGGGCAAGTCGTAGATTGCTTAATGCAATGAGTATCAGTCGCGAGCCCGTCGTGGCGGCCGGCTGATCTTGAGCCGCTTCATCTTGCGCCATAGCGTGGACGGGTTGATCCTCAGCTCCTCGGCCGTCTCGGCACGTCGCCATCCGTGGCGCTCCAAAGCTCCCAGGATAGTGCGGGCTTCCACGGCGGCAAGCGTCAGGGCATCTTCGTGCGTGTCCGCGTCCCCGGGCTGGAGGTGCTTGGGCAAGTGGTGGGGCCCGATCAAGCCACCGGTGCAGAGCACGAAGGCATGTTCGATGGCGTTCTCGAGCTCCCGAACGTTGCCAGGCCACTCATGCTGCATGAAGCGGCGCATGACCGCGACGTCGACCCCTTCGATCGTCTTGCCCCGCAACGCGTTGAAGCGCGAGACGAAGTGGTCGACGAGCGGCGGGATGTCCTCACCACGCTCGCGCAACGGGGGAAGCGACAAGCCAACGACCTTGATGCGGTAGTATAAATCGAGTCTGAACTTCCCAGCCTCGCACAAGGCCTGGATGTCCCTGTTCGTTGCCGCCACGACGCGGACATCGGCCGTCACCGTTTCTGTCGCGCCGAGGGGTTCGTACTGTCTTTCCTGCAGCACCCGCAGCAAACGGATCTGCAGCGCGGGAGAGATGTCGCCAATCTCATCCAGGAAGATCGTGCCCCGGTCCGCCATGGCGAACCGGCCCTTCTTGCGTTTCCGGGCATCGGTGAAGGCCCCCGCCTCATAACCGAACAGCTCCGACTCCAGCAGCGTGTCCGGCAACGCGCCGCAGTTGACCGCCACGAAGGGATTGCTCTTCCTCGGACTCAGGTTGTGAATGGCCCGGGCCACCAACTCCTTGCCCGTGCCGCTCTCACCCTCGATCAGGACGGTACTGTCGCTGGTCGCCACGGCCGGCAGGATGTCGAACAACTGCCTCATGGCGTGGCTCCGGCTGATGATGTCGCCGGTGCCGTACTGACGCGCAAGCTCCTTGCGGAGCCGCTCGACCAGGCTCAGGTCACGGAAGGTCTCCACACCGCCGACGATCTGCCCGCTTCCGTCCTTCAGCAGGGCCGTCGAGACGCTGATCGGCAACTCACGCCCTTCGGCGTCGGTGATCGTTACCCGTCGGTTCACGATTGGCTTGCCGGTCTGCATCGTCTCGCGCAATGCACAGGACGTCTCGCAGATGTCAGCCCGAAAGACGTCGCAGCAAGACCGCCCGATGGCCAGCTCGCGCGGCACGCCGATCGTCTTCTCCGCCGCCCGGTTGAAGGAGGTAATCTGCCACCGGTCGTTCACGGTGAAGACACCGTCGGTGATGCTGTCCAAGATGATCGTGTCGACCGGACGCACGCCATCACTCGCCACCGACACGTCGTCGTTGTCTGCTGGAGTAGCCACAATTGCCTTCCGGGCCTCGAACGACGCCTATCCGGCTCGCCACGTACGATTGTAGCACTTCACCCGTCCGCGATGCATCGTCGTGAGAAATCTCGAGAAAATGCCGACCTTGCGCTTTTTGTTGTCGCCTTAATCTAGAATCCTGTGATCGGCGCAGGTCCTTCTCCTGGTTGTCTTTCAGCCTTCCTCACGGTCAGTGACGGCCCAACAGCCCGGTTCTCTGCCGGATGACGTTGACCAGGTCCTCCTTCCAACGCCCCTGCGCGTCGCGAATCCCCGTCTGACTCGTCGCCGTGTCCCGATACGACCAGATCCACCAGCCCCCCAAACCGTATTCATCCACCTTGGCGAAATGCCACTGCAGCATCTCCGCGCCCGTCATGCCACGTGTATCGACGATCGCGCCTGACAGATCGTGCCCAGGCCCCTTGAAGTCGGTTGAGACGATCCTGCCCGCGTTCTGGCGCCCCAGGATGTCCACGATGGCCTTCAAGTAGCAGAAGCCGTCCGTCGCCGGATCCGAACGCACGTAGGAGGTCATCACCCAGTAATCCGGCGGCATCTTCAGGTCGTCCACGAGCCACCGCTTCAGATTGGACACGGCGCTGAGCCGCTCCGCAGCGCTCTTCTGCCTCCAGTAGTCCGACTTGGATAGGATGGGCAGCACGATGGGTGCGCCCTTGGGCCGGCTTCCCGCCTTACGGAAGGCAGGCCAGACGCGCTTTACGAACGCCTCGGTCCACCGCGCGATCTCCGGGCAATCGGGCGTGTTCCAGAGAACCGGCTCAGCGCCCCCAAGCTGATAGTTTCCGAACATGTCCCAAAGGGCGATGGTCCCGGGGTCGCTGGCCTTCCCTTCGACGTACTGAATGACCTGCGTGTACCAAACGATGGATTCGACCCACGGCGTAGCGCTCGGCTTGGGCCACCATCGATGGTTTGCAGTGTGATGCGCGCAGTCTACGGCGTACGGAATCCACATGTTGTTCGCCAGATCGATCTCGACACAGACGCCCAGCGTGCGGCAGTGCGCCAGAAAAGCGACCAGGTTGTCCAAAGCCGCTAGGTCCGCCCAGTCTGTGATCTTGCTGCCCCAATGGGACACCGGCGCGCCGTCCTTGAGCGTGTCGGCGATGAGAAGCTGAATGCAGATGAAGTTGATCCCCGTCTTGCCCACAAGCTCGGCCAACTCCTTGTTGACCGCGTGCCGGCACTTGTCATAGTGCCGCAGCCACGGAAAGCGGGGCCCTCCCGGTCTGACTTGCGGGTTAAAGTACACGCCACACAGCTTCGCTCGATGCCCGGTCCCACGTGATCTCGAGGTCCGGATCTCCCCCGAAGCTGAGATTCGTTGCCCTTCGACCGGTCCGGCGGAACAGACCCGCAAGAGAAGCGCCACGCTCGATCCCGCCAATGACAGGATCAGCGCAAGGTGCAACAGGGGCAGCTCCGACTGGTCGTCTCTTCTCACGCGACGGCCTCCCAGCCCAACCATAGCTGGGACCGGGGTCGCATTCGAGCGTAACCCACGGGGATCGGGTACCCTACTGGCGTCGGTTGGACCTGTCGCTCACCGCGTTCTGGGCATCCAGCCACAGAGCCAGGTACGCATCGGCGATACACCACATCACCCACTGTTCCGCCCCTGGATAGGTGTCGTACTCGCCCTGCGCAAACATGTGGCGGTCTTCGTGACGCCGCTGCATCTCGAGCATCTTCTCCGCTCGCAGCCGCATCCAACTCGCGGCGCGGTGCGGAAGGTCCTGATCCCACCCCAGCAGGTGCGCCCAGACGTCGATGAGGTAGTAGGGCGAGACGTCGTGGGTGCTCCAGTCCACTCCTTTGGGGTAGTAGATGCTGGCCTTGCCTGGCACGTAGATCGTTCCGCCTGGCTTGTGATAGGGCGGAGACGACCATCGTCGCGTTACCAGCGTCCGGTAGATCAAGGCCCCGTTGAAATCGGCGGCTTCAGGGACCGGTCTTCCGGCCAATGGCTGGGCCAGGTAGGCCCACAGGTTCATCGTCTCGGCGACCATATAGTCCGGGTGGATGAAGCCGTGATTCAAGACCACGCCGCCTTCGAGGGCGTTGTACCCCTTCAGCCAGGCGTTCACCGCACGGCCGTCCAGCACCTCCGTGTTCTCCCGCCAGTCTTTCTCCGTGGCATATGATGAGACCATCAACTCGCTGCACTTCTTTCTCCATTGCCGGACGTGTGGGTGGCTGGGCATCATGGCCACGGCCACGGTCAGGATCATGGAATTCCACGAGTTCTCCTCCGCCCTTGTGTTGCCGCCTTTGCCGTTCCAGTAGGGCGCTCTGTAGCCGATGAATCGATCTGCCTCGTGTATGACGAGCTTGGTCAGTGCGTCGCGCGTCTGACCGTCCAGGTGTTCCCACAGCATCCAGCCGCCGAATCCAAGCTGGGCAGCCCACAGGGCGGACTGCCACGCATCTCCCCAGCCTTTCCTCGGATCGCCGTTGACCTTGTGCGTCTTGGCCGTACCTCGTAGGAGCTTGATGGTCCGATCGAGCGCCTCTTCACGCGAAGCACCAACGGTCTTCTCATCGAAAGACCGGGTCTTGATGATGACCGCCAGGGCGTAGACCGCCGAGGTACATGGCCGGATGCCATGCTCATTCATTCGGGCCAGAACGTACCTGCGACCTGGCGGGTCTTGCTCAAAGGTCTTGGTGATCCATCGAAGGTTGTAGCGGGCGCAGTTCCGAATCAGATCTCTGCACTGGCCGAGATGTTTGTCTTCGCGAGGTCCGCCCTTGAATCGGGACCAGTCGATCGGTGTTACGAAATGCCGCGGCACCCCACGTGATGTCGGGCGCTTGTTGGTAGGCCCCGGCCGAATGACAGACTCCTGGCCGGGGAAAGCAGGTGACCAGACGAAGCCCACAGCAAGGATCGTGACAGTCGCGGTCCGTATGTGCTGGTTGCGCTTCATGGTGGTTCGCTCTCCTGGAATTCGTCGGCCCCCAAGCCTATCACCGGGCCAACGCGTCGGTCAATCCGTAGCCCACTTCACGTCACGATGATGAGCGATCACATCACCTGTCACCTCGACGGTCGTAGGATGCCGGAGGCGACGGACGCCGCGATTCGGCAAAGCGGGGAGGTCGGGCTGTCGACCAGAGCGGATGCCGCGACCTCGTTCGATGGCCTATCGGTTCGAGAGGTCGGAAGGGCAACTCAGACCACGGGACGCTGGGGTGAATGGGTTCCCTATGGAGTATCGCAAGCTGGGAAGGATCGGCCTGGATGACCCCTCGACTGCAGTGGCCTCAGCGCGCGGTCAGCTTCAGCACGCGGACCCTCTCCGCCTGAAGCGGCAGCTTCAAGACGCAGCTTCCGTCGTTGACGACGTTCTGGAAGCTCTCCCCCGAAAGCAAGTCTTCGGCAATCAGGGATGTTCCCTCGAGCTTCAAGGCGGCGACGTCGACGGTCAGCTTCGCCGAGGCCGGTGCATCGGCATCGGGGTAAACGGTCAGATAGAAGCGTCCATCCTTGCTCGGCCCCCAGCGCTCTACCAGCACGCCAGCGGTCACGCGCACGTGAGTCACCGGCTGCCATCCGGCGCTCGTGATCGCGCGCAGAGCGGGTACATAGCGGTTGTTCAGCTTGGCGATCGGCGCGTACTTCTCCTGTGTGTCAAACAGGCGCATGTTCCCGAAGGACGGGTATATCCCCCAATGCACGCAGCGGTTGAACCAGTGCGCCATCTGTGCCGGATCCTCATGGATCTGGTAGATGAGCAGCAGGAAGGGCTTTGGGCCGGCCATCGTGCGCTTCTGGTGCAGTCGCCCGCGTCCTTCGACGCCCATGACGTCCAGCGCAAAGAAATGGAATCGCCGGTTCGGGTGCACGCCATTGGCGAACAGCAGCTTGCCACGCTCGTGCAACAGGTCGCGGAGTTCCCACAGGAATTGCAGCAGCGTGAAGCGGTTATTGATGACAGGGCGTCCGCTGGCGGCGTCATAGGTCAGAGGAACGCGCTCGGCCGCGAAGTGCTCACGCCGAAAGTTGACGAAGCGTCCCCAGTGGCCGAGTGAGTCCACGTAGGTGCCATCGAGCTGTGGGATCTGATCGTGCTGAGCCCGCACGTGTCTCAACAGCGTCTTGGCGATCGTCGGCTTGTCGGACGCGTCAAACAGCCACGGGTTCGCGTTGAGCGGGAAGGTAATCGAATTGCCCCCCCAAGTCGTGTTGCGAATCTCGACGACGGGCTTCCCCCTGGCATCATGGAGCATGGACGTTTCGATGACGCGCCTGTTGCCCCAGCCGCGTCCGCGTCGGTCCTGGCCAGGCTTCCAGCGCTCGAATATCCCCAGTGCCTCCGCCGCATCGGCCGGCAACTTCTCGAGATCCGTGATCTCGCGCTGTCCCGGGATGATGTACGGGCACGTCGATATGTCGTGCTCCTCGTCGTATTCCCAGCCCGTCGGTCCCCCCTCGTGAAAGGCGTAGTTGTGGGGGTCGGGCAGCTTGATGCACGGCTGGCCGAACATCCAGAGCCCCTCCCGCTTGACGCGCTTCTCGAAGGCCTCCGGATTGCGTTGCTGGTACCTTCGTGCTGCGTCGCGCAACCCCCAGGCTGGGTCGATGCGACTGATCGTGAAGGCGAAACGCGCGCGACTCCGCAAACCGCCCGAGGCGTGCGGCGAGAGGCCGAACTTGAAGCGAACCGCAAGACCGAACTCCGGGCTCCACTCGAACCTGCAAACGCAAGGACTGTCGGCGGGAACTGCCAGGGACAGCCCGGCGTCGTCCGGCCGGCTCAGCGCCGAAAACGTGTAGTCATCCAGCCCCTGCGGCATCGCAGTTGGCTTCTTCCGCTTGGCGGTTTGCCAGACGGGAACGCTCTCGACCACACTGCGACCCCACCTCCAGCCCTCACGGGGCGCGCCGACGGGCACGGCGGCCAGAATGTCTACACACCTGTCCTTGCCAGTCAAGTCCACGACCTCACCGCGGCAGCTGATGGCGCTCTTCGCGCTCGACCACGTCATGGCCATGCCCAGCCCCAAGCGGTCGTCCTTCCACCTCTGCACCAGACTGCCGTCCGCGGGTGCAATCTCGCCGCCCACGGGGACCATGTTGCGTCCAAGCGGCCGGACCCATAGGCCCGAGCGCATCCCTGAAGCGAGCAGACCATTCCCGTCGATGCGAATCGAGGCGACTCCGCCCGCGTCATTCAGACCAATGCACAGACCATCCCCGGTCGTGAGGGGCGGCAGACGCTTCGCGCCCACACGCCGGTCGACAACGATCGCCTCCTCAGCTCGCTTGACAGAGACAAACGCGTCATCCCACCAGGCGGTGCCGACGCCGTAGTGACAAAGATAGAGGACGATGCTGGAGACGAGCCTGTCCGTGACGACCGAGTCGCCAACCGGCATGAAGTCGTGCGTCCCCGGGGCCCCAGCCGTCGACACCGTCTGGCGGCTGCCGCCCGGTGATCGAAGATACATGACGATGCGAGGTGCCTTGTCGGCGTTCTCGGTCGCGGACATGGCCCGATAGGTCACGCGGCTGCCAGGCGGCAGGGGCGAATCGAGCCGAACGGTCTGCACGACGTTTCCGCTCTGCTTCTCGCCATTGGTCAGCAGCACTGACCGCCTGCCGTTCGCGCTTCGGCCGTCGACCCAGGCGATAGTCCCGTCGGTGCGGCGGTGGTTGAAGTTCCAGCCGGCTGGGTGATCTTCACCGGCCTCGAAGCCGGGGTTGGCGACGAGGTTCTCAGAAGACACGGCCGACGTGCATGCAAGCCATGCGGCGAGGTAGAGTGCGGGCAGGATGCGAGGGCCCTCCCAGGAGTTCGTCAGATGAGGGACGGTTGTCCCCATCTGACCGAACCCCGCGGATCCACCTCATATGTCACGCTACACCCTCTCGGGCACGACGAAGGGCTGACGGTATACCCGCGTCAGCATGCGGTTGGCTTCGTCGTCGTTCTTGACCTGCTCGGTCTTCGTGTCGATCTCGAGCACGCGGTTCACGCGGGCGGCGGTGAGCGCGTAGTGCGAAAGGGCGGAGGAGTAGTGCCCGTCCCGTGCGGGCGCGGTCAGGTCCTGGGCCTTGCGGCTGCGGACGCAGTCGACGAAGTTCTGGTAGTGGTTGCCGCCCACGCTCTTTTCCTTGACGAGCTTGCCGGTCTGTGAGTCGCCCTTGAAGGCCTTGTAGCCGGAATAGTTCGGGAACGACATGTAGCCCTCGGAACCGTAGAAGAGGACCCCGAACGACGTCCCACCCACTTCGGCATTCGAGAACCACGGACGGACCTCGAGCGTCATCATCTTGTCCTTACCGTCCGCGCCCTTGAACATGAACGAACTGGACGACACGTTGAAGACCTCCTTCGCGTCGTCCCAGAGGAACAGGCCGCCCATCGACGTGCACCGGTACGGGACGTCGACCCCAAGGCCCCACCGGGCGGCATCGAGCTGGTGCACGCCCTGGTTTCCGATGTCCCCGTTGCCGTAGTCCCACACCCAATGCCAATAGTAGTGGACGTAGATGCCCTTGCCCTGTTCGTTCAGCATGAAGGGCTGTTCTTGCGCCGGGCCTTGCCAGATGTCCCAATCGAGCTCCTTCGGCGGCTTGCCGGGATGCGCCTTGCCGATGGACGGACGCCACTTGTAGCAGACGCACCGGGCCATATACACGTCGCCGATGAAACCATCCTTGAGAAGCTGGATGCCCTCCTGGAATCCCTCGCTGCTGCGGAGTTGCGTTCCGTGCTGGACGATGCGGCCGTACTTCTTGACCGCATCGAGCACCTTGCGGCCCTCATAGATGTTGTGAGTCATCGGCTTCTCGACGTACACGTCCTTGCCCGCCTGGCAGGCCCAAATCGTGGCCAACGAGTGCCAATGGTTCGGCGTGGCGATCGAGATCACGTCGATGTTCTTGTCCTCGAGCACGCGGCGGAGGTCTTGCTCGACCTTCGGCGCACGCCGTCCTCGCTGCGTGAAGTACTTCTCGCTACGCGGCTTGAACAGGCGGGAGTCGGGATCGCACAGCGTCGTCACTTCCACGTCTTTTAGGGCCGAGAACCCACCCATGTGCGACTTGCCCCGGCCGTTGATGCCCAGCACGGCAACCCGGACCCGATTGTTCGCGCCGGCCCAGCTCGTCTTCGACGTCCCCAGCAGCAGGCCAGCCGTCGTCGCTGCCGTCCCTTTCACAAACCCTCTGCGCGTCACTTCAGCCATCGTATTCACCCTTGCCGGTTGTAAAGGAAATTCCCCGTATGGACCTGCCCGCGACCATCACGGGCAAGCTGATCACCAAGATACACCTGCGCCCCGACGCCTTCAAGGCCGGGCGCACGCAAACCCAGTTCGGCGTGACGGCGCGGTTTCGCATCGAGGTGCACAGGGAAGCCTACGTCTAGATCCCGGCCCCCGCGATTGACCGAAACTGGAATGCGTAGAGATCCGCGTCCTTCAGCTCGAACCGCAACCGGACCGGCTTGCCAGTGAACTGGCTGACGTCGGTTCCCGATTTCCACGAGACAACGCGATCTAGCTGGTCGCCGTACTGGCGATTGCAGTCGGCCAACGAGAAGCCAGCGATCGGATCGCCGTCCGCATTCTGAAGTTCCACTCGGACGCTGCCGGCGGCGGAGGTCGAGAAGTTGATCTCGAGTCGCGCGCCTGCAAAACGCAGCGGCCTGGTCGTCACCTCGGCGCCAGCCAGCGGTGCGTTGACGGAAACGAAACCGTCGATGCGAAGGGTATAGCGGCGGAGCCGGTTTCCGTTCTTCTGACGTCCCGCTTCGCTGACATAGAAGGATAGCTCGTCCGGCGCGCCGTCCAGATGCGACCGGGTCTCGACGATTCCCCAGTTCTGGTAGTTGTCGCCGTAGAACCAGCTCCCGGGCCGTTGGATCCCCGGACGGATGAAAGACTCCGGCCAGATGTCGAAGTGCAGGCCGTCGCGGCTGCTCATGAACATGCCGTCGGTGAACGCCGTACCCGACCGGCGCGAGGAACTGGCCACGAGTTCGCGGTACGCGCGCTGGGGAAGCTGCTGGGTCGATTCGGCCCAACCGTAGTCGACGTACCGCGTCGGGAAGCCCACGAAGACGTGGGGAGCCCGGTAGTAGGCAACGACGCCGTTGGTGTAGAGCTGGCTGGTGCGCCCCGGCGAGTACTTCAGAAACTCAGGCTCGCTCCAATTCACGAAGTCCTTGGAGGTGCAGGTGCGAATGTCGCGGCCCCTCGACGTCCCGTCCCTGCGGAAATCTCGAAGATAGCAGCGATACTCGTGGCGGGTCGCGTCCCAAAACGCCAGGTTCTGCGAGTCGAACGCGCCGCGGGTGATCACCGGCTCGTCCCGGATCAGCTTCCAGTGAATGCCGTCGCGGGATTTGAAGACGTACAACCCCTTCTCTGCCTTCGGGCGTCCGCGGGAGATCGCCTTGTACCTGGCGTCGGGCGGGCAGTCCTCCCGGGCGTCCTTGAACGGCGTGAAGCAATGTGCGCCGATTCCGTCCCAGATGATGTTGTTCTTCTTCGAGCCCTGGAACTCGACCAGCCCCAGTTCGGGCCGCTTCCACGTGATCCCGTCGCGGCTTTCCGCGTAGCAGGTGACTTCGCGATGCGGCATGGTCACCTTGCCCTGCGTGTAGATCGTGTCCGTGCCGCGATAGTACATGCGGTAGAGATCCCCGTCCTGGAACACGGTCGTGTAACCGCTGGTGTTGCCTTCCCAGGGCTTGTTCCGGACGAGCGCGATCTCCCGGCGAACCGGATGATGCAGAACCCGGCGCGCCCGTTCGATCCTGTCGATCAGAAAGTCATCGACGACCAACTCACGCCGCGAGCCAATATCGATGACGTTGGGCTTCTCGTCCGCCCACGTAAGGTCGGGCCTCGCCAGGCTGCTGGCCAGAACGAAACCCAGGGCCCCAACACTCTCCAGCCACTGGCATCGTGTCATACGAGTCATGTGCATTGGCTCGTTCCTCCTCGTTTCTCCCACGTCCCTACCTCCGGTTCGCGCGTTTCGCAGGCGACAACACGGTGTCCCGTCGTGCCCGTACCGGAGCTTTCATTTCTTGCCCGAAATCCGAAACACCCGTGACTCGACGGCCTCCAGCATGATGGGGAGCTTGCCGTTTTTCACGTGCGTCGATCCCTCTCCAAACAAGATCTCCGCCTTGGCGTTGGCGATTCTCGGCACGTCAAGCACCGTCTTGGTGGGCTTACGCTCGTAGTTGGCGGCGATGATGTAGGTATGCGTTCCGTCGCTCTTGACCATTGAGACAACGCGATCTTGGCTCCGTATCGTCTCGGGCGACTCCGCGGTCAGGAGCGGCATGAGCTGCTTCAGCTCGAGCGTGACGCTCCTCAAGCGCTTCCAATGGTCCTCGCCCGTCAACTCGCTGCCCTGGCGTGTCTTCTTCAGCCGGTTCAGCGACCAGTACAGGATTCCGCGGGCGCCGGAGGCGATGGCGGTATAGGTCATCGTGCGCAACTCCCGCCGCGTCGGGAACCGCTTCCATTCGTCCGGGATGTCGTACTTCTCCTCCTTGGACAGGCTATAGTCGAAGGCCTGGCAGACGAACCAAAACGGCTTGCTCCCCTTGGATGCCTCGCGGCAGGCATCGACGAACATCTTGATCCCGCGAAAACCGTTGCCGGAGTACCAGCTCGGGGGGATTGGCGGGATGGGGTAGTAGTCGGCCTGCAGGACGTCCACCGTGTCACAGAAGCGCTTCGCATCGGTGAAGTGACACACGACGGCCGTAACGGGGTGGTCCGCGTCATGCTTCCTGACGAGTCGATACACTGCCGGCATGTACTTCTCGCCCCGGTCCCCCTCCTTCTCCCATGCGGGTTCGTCCATCGTGTGCCAGGCCAGGAGCGCCGGATGGCGGCGATACTGCTCGATGCGCTCGCGGCAGGCGTCGAACTGCATGTTCTTCACTCGCGGACGATACAACCCAACGAGCGCCATCAGACCGTGCTTGTGGGCCGCGTCCAGCCAGGCCTTGCCCCAGTCGTGATCCGATTTGCCTTCCCACTGATACGTGTGGACCAAATTGAACCCCGCCGCCGCCAGCTTGGGGAAGCCCTCCACGCCGGCGGAGTAGATGCCGACGGGAAAGAAGCGCTTCCCATTAACCAAGACGCATGTATCCCCCACGACCTTGACCCGTGAGCCGGCGTCCGCCGCGGTGACGGCCGGGGCCGAGATCGCGGCGCAGACGATGCATTGCCAGAAAGCAACGGTACGCATGGCGTGTTCCCTTTCGATAGTGGCGTCAATGGCCGTTCCCTTGCCCGTCTTCGTTACCCGGAAATGATACTGCCGTTGATGTCGAACGCGTAGAGTTTCTTGTCGCACCCGGACGGATTGTCGTAGTGAGCGTAGACGGTCTTCTTCCGCCCTTCGGGTCACTGGCCAGTCGGCTCAGCAGCAACGAAGAAGAAGCCTTCCCGGGAGTCGTTCCTGACCTTGTTGAGTTCCTGGAACCCGTACCCGAACTCCTTCCGGTCGGCGCATGGCGATAGAACACACACAAGGATCGATCCTACGTCTCCAGATCGAGTGTTCCAAGGCCCCTTCCGTGAGAGCATAAAATCCCCAAGCCCCTTGGGCGAAGCCGTCGTGACTCACTCCCACACGAGCGGAGGTACTCGGCGACCCCGGACGCTCGCCCCTTTCGCGTGGTCGAGCCAACGCCAGAAGCCAGGAGGCCGATCAAGTATGGGAGAGATGACCAGACAGCGCGGGTCCGTTTGTGTCCTCGCGTTGGCGCTGATGGTCGCCGCCGTCTCTCGGAGCTCGACGGCGAGACCGGCAAGAAGCTCTGGTCCGCAAAGCCCGCCGCCTTGCGGGAAATAGTCGCCCGAGGACGTCCTCGCCGCCGACGGCCTGGTTTCGGCCGACGCGACGACCGGTGGCGGCTAAGACGGCGTCTTTAGGGACCTCGACCTCCGCTTCGCCTCCGACGTGACACGAACCCAGATACCGTGACCCCGATCAGGAGCAGCGGGAACAGCGGCCCGAGGTCGGTGCCACATTTGAAGACGGCGGTGACCTCTCGGTCGGCGTCCATCACCACCGATGTTGACAGATCCGTGTCGAACTCAGCGTAGGCGTCATCGCCAGGATGAGTAGGATCGTAGATGATCCAGTGCTTGAAGGCCTTGCCATCAAAGGGATTGGCCGTCAGTGCCACTGAGGTCCCACCAACGTATTGCGGACCCACTGGGTTGACCTGGACGGCACCCCACGAGGCATTGACGATGTCTAAGGTGAGCGTGAAGGTGCCGAAGTAGAGTCGGAGGAAGTCATCCCAAACCTGGTCGTCCGAGCTGAGGAAGGTGAGGTGGGTTCCGTTGTAGTTCCCCCAGTCGGTAGCGTAATCGTTCTCGGATGATGGTGGGAAGTATATCCAGAAACAGCGCTGATGGGTAGTAGTGTAGCTGCTTTCCAGATCAGCCCAGTAGTCAAGCAGCATGTTGTCTGCCACAGCTTGCATGACAGTAGAGCATTGGTTGTCTATCTCGGTGTTGGTGGAAACGTCACGTAGATTCCGGCAGAAGCCATGAAGGTCAACAACGTAGCGATAGGTCGTCGGCGAGCCACTACCGGAAGCCTCGTAGTGCCTTGAGTTGCTCCAGGCGTTCTCAATGTTAGAGCGTTCAGCCTCCAAGTTCTCTCTCAGAAGCGAAGCCAGATCAGATACGGAGGTCGAGAGAGCATCAATCTGGTCAAGGCGGCAGGCCATGTAGGTTCGATACCCGTCCATGGGGTCGTACTGGTTCTGGTAGGAGGCAACCAGGTACTCAGCCCACTCTTGGGGAGTCGTCGTTTCTGACAAGTTGGCCGGATGGAGGATGTCCTCATAGTCGTTCCCGGTTCCGGGAACCAAGTCGGCCGATGCTGCGAAGTAGTCGGCGAAATCCTTGATCTCGTACGCCACCTCCAGGCCTGCCATCAGACAGGCATCCATGTTGATTACCTGAATGGGATTGGTGCCGCTGCCGGTGCCGTTGTCCAGGGCCTGATGGAGCTCCTGCATCGTGAGCCGGTCCGTGCCCCCCGCGCCATCGTTTGTGTCGTGAGTGCAGACCCCTCGGAATGGGTTCTGCCCCTCCGCTGACTCTCTCCATCCGTCACCATGCCCCCACAGGACCAAGCCGTAATTCTGGGCTGGGTAGTTGGCACGTGCCCAAGTGATGAAGTCCTCAAGTGTGTCGGGATTCCCCATGTTCACTTCGCCGAGTTCCTCAAGCTCGCTACCGTCCGTCGGTTGTAGCCCTTGCGTGATCAGGAACCGTCTCGCAGTGGTCCACGCTTGGGCTTGGGCACGGTCCAGTTGCACAACGATGTTGACACTCGCATTGTCAACCTGAGCCATTTCGTCGAAGTCGTCTATTGCGAAACTGTCTAGGTTGTTGTCAGCGTTCATGTAGACCATCACCGTCCAAGGTCGGAGACTGACATCGACCGTCACGACCTCAGACCAATACCCCTGTTGATCCTGCTCTCGACCACCACCGGAGGTATCCGGGTCTCGGTAGACAACTGGCGATGCGCCCTGCCCTTCAATCCAACCCCGAATCCGGAGCTTCAGCTGACCGGCCTGCTTGGGCGTCACGATCAGGCGAAGTACTTCCGTCTGACCGCTGGCCCAGCTTGGCTCCTCCCCCTCAACAAGCAGGTGCTGGGCAGGCACGGGATCGCCCTCCACGTATATCGTGTCACCTGCCGCGAAGTACCCCACAGGAAGCGTGCTGGTACCGGCCGTCGTCACATCAGCTATAGCCGAGTTGTACGGCGGCATGCTTCCGTCGGCATCCACTAGGTCCGGGAAGGAGATAGAAATCCCGCCCCTTTGTCCCGTCCCGCCGTCGTTTTGGAGCGTGGCATAGACCTCGAAGGACTCACCCAGGTTGACACTCGATTCCGTTGCCCCGAAGTTGACCAGGTTCACTGAGGGGGGTGGCGTTGTGAGTTCGATCGTATCGCCCGCACCGCTCGGACTCTCCCCGTCGTCGTTCTTCACCTTGAAGTAGACCCACTTGGTTCCGTCTCCTGGACTCGTGATCGTGAATGAGGGAGCCGTCGAATAGGGCTGCCAGGAAGCGCCGCTGAAGTCGGAACTCTCACTGGCCATGTAGTGGGTTGGGGAGTTCTCGCACGTATTGTTCAGCGTAACCGTTCGGCTGGTCGTGCTGGCGTCGCCGTTGTTGATGGCGAAGGATGTGATCTCCGGCGGGGCAGTTACGGTGACCGTAACGACCTCCGACCAGTAGCTCTGTTGATCCTGCTCCCGGCCTCCCCCCGAGCCGCTGGGATCCCGGTAGACCGGCGGCCCGTACCCATCGGGACCTCCCTTGCTGATCCACCCTCGGATGCGAACCTTCAGTGACCCAGTCTGATGCGGCGTGACGGAAAGCGATACGGCCTTCTCTTGTCCACTCGGCCAACTTGCGTGGTCGGCCTCGACCAGAAGGTGGAGGGCACTCATGGGGACAAAGTCTGCGTAGATGGTATCCCCCTGATCGAAATAGAGGACCTCACCGAACGTCGTGCTGGCCGTGGCCACATCGGCCTTGGCCGAGTCGTAAGGTGGCATGCTTCCGTCTGTGGATGTCAGATCGGGGAACGAGATGGATATACCGCCATGGTCGCCCGGACCGCCATCATTTCGGAGTGTGGCGTACACTTCGAAGCTCTGATCCACGCTGACGCTCGACTGGGTGACACCGAACTGGGTGAGATTGGCGGCCGGTGGCGGATTGACCAAGACGGGAACACCCGCCGAAGCGTTGTTCGAAGTGTCGGTCTCGCCGCTTGTGCCAGATGTGTCCGCAACAACACCGATGTAATACGTTTGCCCCAAGACGGCATCGGCAGGGATGGTGACATCGACGCTCGTATCCGTGTAGCCACCTGCGGGTATCGAGGAGGTGTTCCCATTGCCCAGAGGCGTATCCGTCGTCGAGATGGTGGCGTCCTCCGACCAGTAAACGGTATTCGTGCAGAGCCACGATCCCGATCCCCCGATGTTGTTTATCCTGAAGTTCACGCTCACTTCCTGGGAGGGATCAACGCTAGTATCTGTGACCGACACGTCGCTGGCCGTCATGTCAGGCGGGCCAGTTGAATAGGTGATGACTAGACGGGGCTCTGCACCCGTCATTTCCCTATGGCCAATCCATACGCCAGTGGTTTCGCCTCCGTCGTAAAGCAGAACCGCGCCGTGATTCGTACGTGTACCAGCGACCCAGCTCTGGACGATAGCGGTGAAGGTTCCATCCATATCCTCATTGCTGAGCCACAGGGGGTCGTTTGAGGCCGGTATGAAGAGCTGATCATACAGACTCATATCGTAACTGGGGCGCGTGTTCCAGGTTGTGGCAGCTTCACTCCACTGGCTAGCAATAGGACGGACGGTGAGGTAATAGTCATCACCGTAGACCGGATCACACCATGTTTCAAAATGGGCTTCGATGACTGAGGCGTGGGCGGGAACTGCACTAACATCCCAGCGTATGTATACGTGAAATTCCCAAGAGCCATACTCATCGGTTCCCGTTCCGCAGGGCAGAGGGAGAATGGTCCATCCGACAGTGTCCGGGTCATACCTGTTGACGAACGTGTCCGCGACAGAATACAGCGTCACGGTCTGCTCTTCCGCGAGCACCACGGAGGCCGATACACTGATGAGAAACGCAGTTACGCCGAGAAGAACACCAGACTTGCGGGGTGTCACGCTACCGTCCTCCTCCCGAACTTTCAGCGACCAGAGCCTCCCGCACGGATGCACATCCAGGACCCGACGAATCCGAACTCGAATCTTCCGACGCTTGCCGGTCAATGCCGTTCACTCACGCCAGCTCGTCCGGCCCTGAAGCTGGGAAGCAAAGGACTACACCCGGCGGATGTCGCAACCAGCAATCACGGTGTCTGCCGCGTCGTCCGAATGCTGCTCCGCCTCAAGTCGATGCTAGCCGATCGAGGAATCGACCTCAAGCAGAATCCGGCATATCAGGTTGGGGCTCTTGCGATTGTGGCTGCGACCTTGCCCTGGCCACCAGAGCGCAGTCCGTCCACGGTTGGTCGGCTGCGATCCTACTTCGCCAGCATGGCGTTGGGCTCTCTCAGGTTACGATCCGCTTCCTGCTTGGCCGCCCTGATCAAGGCCGCCAGGTCATCCTGTGGCGGACCCTTCAGGCCAAACTCCGTGGCGAGGGGAGGTGGATGGCCGGGGGGCCTCCTTGCGGCCCCTCTCGCCCCCGATGCCCTCCCGCAAACCCAGCCCCGACGTGCCGCTACCGTTCTTCCGTCGCGTCCGGAGATGCGTCCGCGGGATTCAGCATCGCTCCCGGGATGCGATGGCTGTCGATCCTGTCAGCGAGCGTTCGTGGGTTAGAGAGAAGCCGACGGTTGGCCGCGAAGAACCGGGAAACATCCTCCCACGTGGGTAGCACCGCGGCCTGCCACGTTCGACGCTTCTGTGCGACGTTCTTGGCGGTCACGATCACAGGAAGCATCCCGTTCGCACGATAGGCGACGGCGTCCCGGTGCTTGTCACCGATCCCGATCAGCAGGTTCGGCCAACACTGCCGAAGGGTTGCCAGCGTCTCACGTTTGAAGTCACCTTGACGCAAGAAGTCGCGGAGACCTCCCGCCGCGATGACGGGCCCCGGTGGGAACCCCCGCTCGGTGAGCCAGGTTCGCGTTTTCTCGAGAAGGAACCGAGGCCGCCCCGTCAGATACACGATGTGAAAATCGTTCGACAGTGCGTGCAGGGCCTCTCGGGAGTTTAAGATCGGGGTAGAATCCCCGTCCTCATCATCGAAAACAAGGTCATCGAAGTCCGTGTCGGAGACTGTGCCGTCAACGTCTACCGCGATGATCGTCAGGTCATCACGCCAATCGAAGATGGACCCGGTCATCCGCACCGTCCGCCCGTCTACGACCGCACTGGCCTCGAACTCGGCTCCCACAGCGGGAGACAGATCACAGAAGGTGGAAGCCCGGCCCTTATCTGCGGTCAATCGCCCGGCAACCTGGCGCCCGCCGACGAAGAAGCGGATCCAGACGTTCTCGATGCCGTCTCGGAAGCCGAGGACCGGCTCGCGTTCCAGCTGGGCCAACAGCATCGATTCCTGGCCCCTGACCAGGACGAGACTGTCAACCGTCAAGATGGCAGGGGAACAACCCGTCACCGCGAAGCATGAGACGACACAGCCCGCGGCAACGCGTCTGCGGGCATTGGATCGGCTGGCAAGAATCATGGCGAGGCTGCAGGCCGGGCCCGTACTGAGACGACGTTGCCCCCTGGCCTTCCCCAGGAATCGTCGAATTCCCGTATCGCCTTCGGCGGACAACGCTGGCATGATCTTCATCGTAAGCTTACTGTTGCCTCCGTGAAAGGCCCTCCTGGAACATTGCAGGTTTGTCATTTGCGCGTAATGACGCTGCAATGCAGCGAGTCCGCAAACGCCCTCACTCGAAGGACTGTGCCGCCGGCAAATCGGGCCATAGGCGAGGCCCTGCTCAGATCCGCTCCCCGCGCTCTGGACACACCCCGCTGACGTTGCCGGTCAGATCGTAGCCAATGACGATTCCCGCAATGTCCCTTCGGCCGGCGCTTCGAGTCTTGCCTTCAGCCAAACCGCAGCATACAAGAATCGAATGCAAAGTCCTGGTTGGGTGGGGAACGGGTTCTGCGCAGGAGATCCAGTATGAGTGGCAAGCTCGTCATCGCCGGGGTGGCCTTGTCGGCGTTGATGACAGGTGCGAGCTTCGCGGCTGAGCCGAAAGGTGCGCTCGCCGGAAAGCCGGAGCTGCCACCTATCCACCCCCTATTCGATCACCCGGTCCGGGACACCTGCGTGTGCGTGGGCCCCAAGGGCTGGTATTACCTGACCGGCACGACGGGCCATCCCACCTGGTGGCAGACCAACGACGGTATCCGCGTGTGGAGATCGAAGGACCTCGAGAGATGGGAGCCGCTGGGGCTGGTCTGGAGCATCGAGAAACACGGCACGTGGCAGAAGCCCTACAAGCAGCTCGGAAAAGAACGGCGCCGTGCGGTCTGGGCGCCGGAGATCCACTACATCAAGGGCACCTTCTGGCTGGCGTACTGCATGAACTACCGGGGCACGGGTCTGCTGCGCAGCGTTTCGGGGAAGGCGGAGGGGCCGTATGAGGACATCAAGCGCGACGGGCCGCTCACCGACGAGATCGACGCCAGCCTGTTCGCCGACGACGACGGGAAGGTCTACTTCGTCTACCAGAACGGCAAGATCGCACGAATGAGGGACGACATGAGCGGTCTGGCCGAGCCACCGCGACTGCTCAGCCCGGCCAACCACAAGCAGGTCGGCTTCGAAGGTGCGTTTCTGACGAAGATCGACGGTCGGTATCACCTGGTCTGCGCGGACTTCATTGACGTCGGTGGGTACAAGGCCTACCACTGCATGATCGCCACCGCCAAGCACGTCTACGGCCCTTACGGAGACCGGTACCTCGCCATCCCGCACGGCGGACACAACATGCTGTTCCGCGATACCAAGGGCCGGTGGTGGTCGACCTTCTTCGGGAACGACCGCGGCGCCCCGTACCGAGAGCGTCCCGCCATTCTCGGCATCACGTTCGACAAGTGTGGAAAGATCCGACCGCTCATGCCGACGATCAACACACTCCTACCGGACTCCCGCCAGAAACCACAGTCGTGGCGCTACACGACGGCCGAACCGACCGGCGATTGGGCCGCGCCGGGGTTCGAGGATGGCGGTTGGCAACGAGGGATTGGCGGGTTCGGCAAACCGGGCACGCCCGGCGCCGTCGTACGAACCCCGTGGACCAGTCCTGGCATCTGGCTAAGGCGCGTGTTCGACTTGCCCAGTATGCCATCGTCGCGACTCTACCTGATCATCCACCACGACGAAGACGCGCAGGTATTCATCAACGGCAAGCTCATCGCCCAGGTCAAGGGCTACACGACGGCGTACCGGACGATCCTGCTGGACGAACGGGCCAGGCGGGCCATGCAATCGGGACGCAACCTCGTCGCCGTTCACTGCAGCCAAACCAGCGGCGGGCAGTACATCGACGTTGGTCTCGTCGAGGTCCAACAGAGGGATCCATAGGCCCGTGCGGCGGCCACAGCGGCCTGCTCGAGTCCGCGGGGTAGGATGCGGCTTGTCCTGCTGCGATGCAATGCCTGTCCGTTCGAAGCAGACACGCGGCTCTGCTGGAATCCGCGAGGGGCCCGCTGACATCGGTTGTCGCCGGGCATCCATGCCAGATGGCATCGTCCGGCAGACTGCTAGGAGGCAAAACCCATGCGGCATCATGCTCTCGTTGGGGTTGTCGTCTCTTGCCTGATTGTCAGTTGCGGTGCGACGAACGCACCTGCCGAGGTGAGGCTGCCCGCAGTCATCAGCGACAACATGGCGTTGCAGCGAGACCAGCCGATACCGATCTGGGGCTGGGCCGACGCCGGAGAAACGGTCACCGTCACCCTTGCCGGGCGCTCCGTGTCGGCCAAGACGACTTCCGACCGTCGCTGGCAAGTGACGCTGCCGAAGCTCGGCGCACAGAGCAACCCGCTGGAGATGATGGTCCGTGGATCGTCCGGCACGTCGCGGGTCGTCAAGAACGTGGTCGTCGGCGAAGTCTGGCTAGCGACGGGGCCGTCGAACATCCATTGGGCGGTCCGCCGATGCGACAATGCCAAGCAGGAAATCGCGACGGCGCGACATCCCAAGATCCGCTTCTTCACCGTTGGCAGGAAGGCGGCCGATGGACCCCAAGCGGACTGCGCCGGCAGCTGGATCGAGTGCAGCCCGAAGACGGTGGGAGGCGTGTCGGGCGTCGGCTATTTCTTTGCCCGGCGATTGCACAAGGACTTGGGCGTTCCGGTCGGGATGCTCCAGAGCTTCTGGGGCGGCTCGCGGATAGAGGCTTGGACCAGCCGTGAAGCCATCGAGGCCGAACCGGCGCTCAAGCCGATCCTAGACTGGTGGGCGGAACACCTCGCCAAGTTCGAGCCCGGCAAGATCGAGGCGGGCTACCGCGAGAAACTGAAACGCTGGCAACAAGCGGCCGCGAGCGCCAAGACGAAAGGCAAGAAGCCACCGAAGAAGCCCAGCCCTCCCGAAGACCCGCGCACCTCCCGGCATCGACCGGCGTGTCTGTACAATGGCATGATTGCGCCGCTGATCCCTTACGGCATGCGCGGCGTCATCAGTTACCAAGGCCTGGGGAACCTGTTCTGGGCCCAATACAGCCATGTGCTGATGCCAACGATGATCCATGACTGGCGACGCCGATGGGGACAAGGGGACTTCCCCTTCGGTATGGTCCAACCGGCCCCGTATCCCTGCGATCGCCGGCCCAAGTCGGGTCCGGATGCCTATGCCCTCCTGAGAGAATCCCAGCTATTGCTGTTGAGCACTGTTCCCAATACGGGCGTGGCTCCCACGATGGACATTGGCGACCCGAGCGTCCTGCATTTCACCAACAAGCAGGACGTAGGGCGCCGGATGACCGCCTGGGCGTTGGCAACGGTCTACGGACGGTCATTGGCTTACTCCGGCCCGGTGTACAAATCGATGTCCGTTGAGGGTGATAGGGTTCGCATCCATTTCAGTCACGCCGATTCGGGTCTGTCAACCAAGGACGGCAATCCGCCAACACACTTCACGGTCGCCGGTCGCGACAAGGTGTTCCACCCCGCCGCCGCAGCCATCGAGGGCACGACCGTCGTCGTCAAGAGCGACACGGTTCCCCACCCCGTAGCCGTCCGTTTCGCCTGGAGCGACACGTCCGTGCCGAACCTGTTCAACGGGGACGGCCTGCCCGCATCGCTGTTCCGAACGGATCAGCCGACCGTGCCCTACGGCAGCAGCCGCCCGGGCAAATGAACCAACGCAACGAAACGCGTTCTGGCTTCGATATCGGCCCCGCCAAGCGCAAGACCTGCAAGCGCGTCGCGGCGCACGACACCCGGCGCACCAGTCGCAGACCGCGCCGGCCCACCTATCTGTACAGCGAAAGTTCAGTCGAGAGGAGACGGATGGATGCCTTGTGCTTGTCTGCGTTTCTGATGTGGAACCTGTTCCTACCGCAGACGATCGCGTCCAGTGGAACCGTGTAGAACTTCAACGCGTCGCGATCCGCGTAGCCCGCATTGTGCGCCAGCGGAGCGAACAGCTCCGGCTCCTCGTGCTTGCATGGCTCGAGTCGCCTCCCGTTCAGCGATACGTCTATTCGCAAGTTTCCGCAATCCTCTTTCGTTTCGACCCGGAGTATCGCCCGGTCGAACTTGACGGCCGCAGTATCGTCAGCGATGACCACACAGAAGCGCTTCTCGTTCGTGGCCGGAAAGGTCCCAAACCCGGAACCGACCACGTACAGCTTCGGCATGGTCTTGAGATACGCCACGTCCGTGATGTTCTTCAGTCCCTCCGCCATGGCCACGCGGAGGTTCCTGGGAACGTAGTCGTAATTGAACAAGCTCAGACCGTCCACGCCACGGTGGAAGAGATTCAGGGCCGAAGCGCGGTACGTCTCGACGGTCGTGTAGCGGCGGGCGAACCTGCTGACCGTGCTGTTCTGCCGGGTGACGTAGTTCATCTCGCCGTAGAGCTTCGCATGCTTCGTCCTTGCCTTGAACTCCTCGATGCCCAACTCGATCGTGTGGATGTAGAAGGAGGAGATGTTGATTATGTCCACGAGCCCCTGCCGATCCCAACCGATCACGTCGAGCCCGGCCTTCTCGCATTTGGCGATCGTCTCGGGGACGCGGACGCACAGCTTCAGCGTCTTGCCGCGTCGCCGGCCTATCCGATCCAGCATGGCCCGGATGCGCTTGATGAACGCGGTCATCACCCGCGTCCCTTCCTTGATCTTGTCGTTGTGGAAGAACCTGGGGAAGCGCTGGAAGTCGAGTTCGGCCCCATCCACGTCGTAGTTCGTGCACAGCTCCTCGATGATCGCGAAGTAGTAGTCCCTGACCTCCGGAAGCATGTAGTTGAGCAGCCTGACGTTGTCGGCGTGACGCGAGTACGGCGAGGTCTCCGAATCGCCCAGCCAATACTCCGGATGCTCGCGCCAAATGAAGTTGTGCGTGGGCCAGGTCAGGTCGGTCACGTAGTGCTGGTCGTTCATGCGATAGGAGACGAAGAACGCCTTGCCGTACTTCCGACAGGCCTCGAGGGTGTCCTTCACCGGGTCGCCGCCGGAGAGGATGTACCGCTTGACGCTCTCGTAGTAGGGAAGCTTGGTCTTGGGCTGCGTGGCCGCGTATTGGGTCCACTGGGGATCCACCTTGGACGGGAATACGTTCGTCCGCCAGATGCCCGGGCAACACATGATCGCGTCCACGTCCGTGCGCTCGAGCTTCTCGATGAAGGCACCGACCTGCCGCGGACTCATCGTCTTGGCGTGGCAGACAATCAGCAGCTCGTGGTTGAAGAGGCACTTGTAGTCCACGGTTTGTGTGGCTTCGGGGAGCGACTCGGCAGAGGCATCCACGGCCGCTGCCATGCACATGGCCATGCTCAGCGTCATGACGGTGGGGATTCTCACTGCGCACCTCCGTTGTTCGCGGCGCAATCCGATAGAACCATCGCGGCCGCTGTGGTCGACATCGGACGATGATACCTCTCCCACGCCCGCAATCCTACTTCGTGCCCTGCATCCGCCCTCCTCCGAGCGGGTCCTGCCGCTGGCTGGAGGGGAACAGATCGGACACTACCGCAGATCGTGATTTCCCAGGGAGGTGATCTGTTCGCCTGAGGTTTGCCGTCTCGTTCGCGTGCGTTACCATCATCTCGGCACCCAGGTATGCCGAAACGGCGTCCTGCGATGGCCTTCAAGGAGTACCGCAATGAGCAACCCAGCCCTCTCCCGCCGCGACTTCCATCGCCTTGCGGGTGTAACGATTGGAGGCATGGTGGCCAAGAGTGCCGCGGAGACGGTTGCGCAGGGAGTCCAGCCGGGCGCCAGGCGCTTCCGACTGGAAGCCCTCACAGACTTCGTCGATGATGCGTTGAGCACGACGATTACCCACAAGCACATCCGCTCGATGATGCAGACGCTGCGCAAGATGGGTGTCCGCCGCGTAAGCTGGGGCTACTATGCGGATGGCCGCGGGGGGTTCCTCGTCCCGGCCGGACTCGACCCGCGATGGCGCCATCTGGCCGACACCTACCACGGGCTGGGGAATCCCCTGCGTGTGGCCGCCGAGGCCGCCCACGCGTGCGGCATCGAGCTGTTTGCCTACTACAAACCCTATGAGACCGGTCCGGCCGTCGCCTTGCCCGACGGTTCGCCCGAGGCGCGGGCGTTCGGTCGCGTGCGGCAACGTGGCGCGTGGCTGACCTGGTTCGACCCCTTCGTCGTGGAGAACCCGCATCTGCGGATTCGTCACAGACCGGACGACACGATCGCCGGCCGCGCCAACCAGAAGATCTGCGCGCTGAGGCTTGTCAAGAGCGACGACGCGCCCACACGCGTCACCGCCGAGCATCTTGCGATCTGGTCGAGTGAGTTCAACTACCGCTACAAGCCGCTCGACGTGAAGTTCTCGTTCCGCGATGAGGTGATTCGGTCCCCGCGGGAGGTCAGGGACATCAACGGAACGCTGCTCACCAAGAAGGGCGCGCCCGTGCGCATCCTCACGCTGTCGGGCTTTGCGTTGACCGATCCCTACGTCCTGGTCACGACGGATTTCGCGGGCGGGCCGGCGGACTTCGCCAATGCCGGGACCGACCTGCTCGTCGCGCTGGATGCGAACGGCAAGGAGATACCCGGGGTGTTCTACAGCGGGGCCAGGATCTACATGGCCAACCGGATCAACTTCCGCAACTGGGGCTTGTTGTTTGACTGCGGCTACGGGCGCCAGAAGGCGTATCTGGACGCGCCCAGCACGTCGGGGCATCAGGGATGTGTCGCGTTCTGTCGTGGGCGGAACGCGTACCTGCCCGGGGCCCTCTGCGAGACGGAACCCGACGTCCGCCGGTTCTGGCTGGCGTGCATCACCGAGATGCTCGACGCCGGGGTCGATGGCGTCGACTTCCGTGTGGAGAACCACGGCACGCACACCGAGTACCCAGCCGAATACGGCTTCAACGACGTGGTCCTGAAGGAATGCCGGCGTCGAGGGAAGACGGACCTGCGGACGATCTCGAAGGTGCGCGGCGAGGCCTACACGGAATTCCTACGGGCCGCGAAGCGACTGATCGCCGCGCGCGGGAAACAGATGCGCGTAAACCTCAACATCGACTGGTTCCGACCGGACCCTCCCCCGAACCGGCGACTCGCCTATCCGGCCAACATCGAATTCGACTGGAGGCGATGGGTCGATGAGGGCTTGATGGACGAGGGGATCCTACGCATGTTCCACCTGCCGTTGAACCACGTCTTCGGCGGCGACGCCGTGACGAAGGAAATGATCGACCGTTGCAGCAAGAAGGGAATCCCGCTGACGGTCAACCGGTACATCAATCCGTCCAGCCCCGATGAGTTCGATCGCGTCCGGCGCGACGCCCGGTTCTGCGGCTTCATCATGTACGAGACGGCGAGCTACCTGCGGTTCCAACCCGACGGCGGCTGTAGGGTCAGCAACAACATCGCCGCGGAGATCAGCCGAAGGATGGCCCGAGCCGAATAGGACCTTCGGCACAGCATGGAAGCATCAAGACCCGTCCGCGACTATGGGTCACGATGAGAAGCCTGCCGGAAGTACTGCGATTGCTCCCGGGATTCCAGACCAAGCCGAGATCGGAAGCGCTGGTAGAGGAGGCTGACGCCGACGAAGAGCACGCCAAGCACGGCAAACGACAGCACGCGATAGATCACATCGAGGTCCCTGAGGTCGACGAGGAAGACCTTGACCAGGATCGGCGCCAGGCCGATCAGCGCCAAGATCCTAATCGGCACGTAGAGGACCACGAAGCCTGCGATGAAGAGCACCGCCGCGTAGCTTGCCCACAGGATCGACAGCGTTGTCTGACGGGCCATGACGAGATTGTCAAACGGACTCCCACCGTGGCATTCATACCGATCGAACAGCGTGTTGACCTCCAAGGTCAGCGCGCCGACCAACAGAAGATTGGCGAGCACGACGCAGACAACGTGGATGCTCCGCTCGTACTGCCCCCACCTTTCGGCGAACCCTTGGGCGTGCCGAACGAGTCGTGCCTTCAGGGAATCCTCAGACACATGCGCCGCACGAGCGCGGGTCTTCATCAGCCGGTGGCTGAACCGGCGATAGGCCCACGTTGCACAGAGCCCGATTGCGCCCACAAGCGCCAGCGAACCGAAGCGCGGGTTGATCAGCAGACCGAACGCCTCGAGCGGCGGGGACCACTTCAATCCGTGCAATACAATCCACGCGCCCAGCACGCCGATCCACAAGAGCAGCGCCTCGGCTCGGGCGCCGGTGTGCCGCCTGGCGAATCCGATCATCCAAAGGACGGCCACGTCGAGCGCCCACAGCGTCAATACCAGATGGCCGTCCCATTGGTCGCCGATGGCAACGAGAAGGACCAGGTTGAACGACAGAGCCACGACGCTGGAGAAGTGTTTGGGCGCCGCGCCACGGAACAGCCACGCCGCCAGCCAGCCAGACGCGATCAGCACCAACCCCGAGGCGAAGGACGCCATGATCGCCGGATACCATTCGACGACCGCGCCCGCCGACACATCGAACCGTAACCACCACAACGTCACCCAGCCGAAGACGCCCGCCGAGAACCAGGCGAGCCGGGACAGGCCCTGCCAGCGAGCAAAGGCCGCCAGCCCCAGCGCATCGAGGGCCCAGAGGCTCGTCAGCAACCAGCCATCCCATTGCAGAGCCGATGCAACGAGCAGTACGACGTTGCCCGCAAGCGCCGCTACGACGGATCGGGATGGGAGGTCATGCCAGCGATCCTTCCTCCGAACCAGGTACGCCGCCGCCCAACTGCCCGCCACCACAAACAGTCCTTGGGCGAAGCGGACGTCCAGCCCCCATATCCATTCCTCCGGCGCCGCTGCCAGGGCCTGAAACTGAACGAAGCGCACGAACGCGGGCAGGAACATCAACAGCCCGAACGCGCCGGCCACGTCGTCTCGGCGCCACCTGGCGGCCGCGCAAACGGCCAGGGCGTTGACGGTCCAGGCCAGCGCGAGCCTGTGATCGGGGAACTGATGAACCGCGGCGGCCACCAGAAGGACATCAGCGACTGCCGCGAAGACGAAGCCCACATGCGGGAAGCTCAGCCAGACCAGGTCGCGGATCCGCTCGCGCCCGATCCGGTAGCCGAGACCGCCACCTGCTAGGAGCGCCGAGACCATGGCCGTGGTTGCGAATCGAATGTCGATGCCCCCCCATTCTCCGCGCGCTTGCTGGGCGAAGACGTCGTGCACGCACGTCCACCATACAGCGAGGCCGTACACGATCACAGCGCTCCACAGCGTCTTTGCGCTGCGGTAGCGGATTCCGATGATCGTGAAGACCAATGCCTGGGCCGACCATGCGATTGCCCGGTGGTCGCCGGAGAAGTAGATCGGAACGGCCACCGTCACGAAGACCGCCCCGAGCCCCAAGAGGTAGACGAGCAATCGCTCCCCGTGACGGCGCGCGGCGTACACCGCCCCAGCCAACAGCCAATGCCCCAGACCGTACAGCGCAGCGAACTCGCCCAGGTGATGATCCGGCACCAACCGGAAAAGCAGGTAGGTCACCCCGAAGAACGCCAGCGACGTCTTCGAAAGCATCCACAGGGAGATGCGCGATGACGGGCGTCCCAATGCCACATAGGGGAAGATCGCTACGACCAGGAAGAGGCCGGCGTGCAGACTCAGCATGGTCTCCAGCATCCACAGTTCGTTCGGCTCGTAGAACTTGATGTACCAGCGCAGGAACATGATGGCCGTGGAGACGAAGGCGATGGGGCTCAGGAACTCCCAACGCTTGGCAATGGCCGTTGCCGCAATCGCGATGTTCAGAAACAGAAGGTAGGTAAACAGCGCCACGGGCGCATCGCGTCCGGTGGACAAGACGATCGGTGTCAGGTAACCGCCCAGCATGCCCAGCAACACAACGGCCACCGAGTTCGTGCGGGCCGCAATCAGAAACGCGCCGGCGGTGGTGAGCGCGTACACCACGAATGTGGCTTGCAGGGACAGGATGTGATGGAGCTGGTACCCCACCAGCCCGCCCGCGTAGAGCGCGAAGATCCCCAGCGCCGTTAGCCCCTGGGCGAAAATCGGGAGCTTGCGCCGCTGGAATAACTCGCCGCCTCCAATCAGGGCGATGCCGACGATGAGGATGGCCGCTACCTGGGCATGAGGGCCGATCCACTGACGCTGCCACGCGACATGGGCCAGGAACGCCCCGGCCAGCAACAGAATCACGATCCCGATTCGGTTCAGCCAGTTCGCACCAACCAGAGACTCCCAACCTGGCGCGTACGATTCCTGGCGCTCCGGAATCCCTTCGGCTGGGGGCGCCGACGTATCCGCGACCGCGACCTGGTCCAACATTTCGGCTTGCGCGGGCTCCGGTGTGCCCTCCCCGAGTTCCCGATCCGGCGGGGTTCCCAGAGCCCCCTCCACCGCCTCGAGCACAGATGGGTCCAGCGGCGGGGGCTCTGCTACCTCGCCGAAAGTCGATGGAAGGGCCGGGGCGTTCGCGAGCGCAGCAAGCTCCTTCGCCGCATCGTCTTCGCGCACCGGAACGGCCCCTTCCCCCTCCTCGGATGGGGGGCGTTCCGTTCGGGGACGATCCGTTGCCTCACCGGGGGGCGGCGCAGCGGAGGGTATGCGCTCGAGTGAGACCGGCATCGTCCCTCGCTCGTCGACATGCCGACGCAGAATGTGTAACTTCCCTCTTATCTCGTCGATCTGCAACTGGAGCATGTCCAGCTTGCGCCCAAGCTGACGAAGCGCATCCCTTGGTCCAGTGTCCATGGCGTGGTCCTCTTTGGACATGGCGATGGGGCCAGTGATGTCTCCATCGCAACGTCAATCGGAGGTCCGCTGTTCGTGTCGGCTGACCGAGCCGACGCGGGTGCACTCACGTTGTCCGGACAACATCGTGTCTGTCGGAGGGCTGGCTTCCAAGCAGTCTCTCGACCAAGTCATCCAGCAATTCCAGGTCGGTGGTCACCGCGTACCCCTTGCCCCATAGCGCATCGCGCGGTAGCTCACCCGGGTGACGGCGTCGGACGGTTTTGCCCGCCGCCTGCAGACGATGCACGGTCCTGGCCGCCGAATGGTTGGGCCAAGTCGCCACCACCGCGATGATGTGATCCGGTTGGATTCTCTTGTCGAGGATCGTCCAGCCACGTTCGGAGGCCTCGCGATCCAGCGCCTCGCTCACCCACTGGGATGCCGAACCCGTCAGCCACGCTTTTCGGCGATGCGTCGTCCACGCCAGGCCGTAGACCACCCGATGGTACACGCCTTCGTCGGTCCGCAGGGCCTTGTGAAGCGTTCGCTTCGCGCGGCTGATGGCCGAGGGCGAGCGAACGACCTGAATCGACCTGGCTTTGTCAGGGACCCTGACCAGGAAGCCCTTTCTCTCCAGCGCCGCAAGATGCCCACGGACGGCGTTGACATTCGTCAACCCGATCGCCTGGCCGATCTCCCGGAGCGTGGGCGGGAAGCCGTTGTTTTCAGAGAAGTCCTCAACGAACGCAAGAACGTTCTTCTGCTGATCTGTCAGAGGCCTGGGACGCATGAGCATATCCCCTGTAAGTGCTCACATGTTCAGTGTACATTATTACACATCTCCTGTCAAGCCCGCCTTCTAGAGAAGCTGACCGGCACTGCCGCCAAACGCGTTTATGTTCTTGTTTTTAAAAAGGTTGTATTTGAGGGACGATCCGAGAAATCCCAGCGTGTGCGAGATCACCGCGCAGTCTCGAAGAAGATCAGCTCTGACACTTCCTTGCCCTCCAACCTCACCAAAAGTCCCCTGTCCATCAGTTCCGCGGCTGATTTGACGGACGTCGGATGGCTCCCATCCTCGAAGCTCACGCGGTACATGCTCTTGGGATCCAAGCCCTTGAGCCGGATCGGCTTCGCTTGGACCTCGTCAGAGGGTTGGAAGACGTAGACGACCCCCTTCCCGCCGGCCGGGTCGTAGTACTCGATGCCGTCGGGCTTTCGCCCATCGGGACGAGGGAGAATGTGATAGAGATCCGCCGCACGTACCAGCGGCCGGACCTTGGTCTTGTATGTGTGGACGCAGGCTTTCAGGGCGTCCTTCTCCTGCTGGGTCCACGGCCCACTCCCGTTGCCGCCGTTGGGCGCGTCGAGGAACCATTCTGGGGCACCCATGGACGTCGAGCGGAACGCGTATCGAACGCCGGCGACGCCCCGGGGACGATAGCGTCCGTCAGTGCTGCCCAGATGCCCTTCGATCTGGATCGGATGAAAGGCGAAGGAGCTATCGTAGAAGGCCTGTCGAACGTGAAGCGCCGAGTACGTGTCGGAGTTGAAGATCTTCACAGCCCGCCGCATCGCCCCGTAGTCCTTGATGCGCCCGCCGCCGGAGCAGTTCTCCCACTGGAACCCGGGGATCTCCTTGGCCAACGCGTCGACCATCTTGTAGAAACCGAGCGTCGCGGCGTAGGAAGCGCCGATCACTGCCCCTCGCGTACAGTCGGACCGCCACATGTCGGCGTCGTACTCGCCGAAGAGCCGGCGAACGCGATCCGCCCGCTGGCGACGTCCCGTGGGGCTGGCCATATCCCGGTCGTCCGTCCAGTAGAGTCCGAACCGTAGGCCCTTCTCGTGGGCGTAGTCGGCGGCCTTCTTCATGCCGGACGGCCAGTCGGCTTGATCCGAGTCGGGCTCGTTGCCCTGCCACCACCCCACGTCGATCATCACTTCCTCGAAACCGAGCGGAGCGATGTCGTCGATCAACGGATAGAACTTCTTCTCGACGGGATCCCAACTGCCCGGCTTCTTGCCCGTCGCACCAAAGGCGTTCCACTGGACCTTCGGGTAGCCCGGGTCCCGCCGCAGGATGTCGGGCACGCAGTACCGCAGCAGCCAGCGTCGCAGACTGTTGCCAGCGTCGTCGAGATCGCCGCGATACGCGCCGAGGAAACCGGGCCGCACCTCGACTGCCTCGCCGGGGGCAAGCTCCATGCGAAGGTCCGCGACGTTGCCGCCGCGCACCCGTAGATTCGGTGACGAACCACCTGACAGCGTCACGGCCTCGATCCGACAGAAGCTCCACTCCAGCCCCATGTAGACCCCGTGTTGCCGGCTCGACGCCAACACCACGTACGGGATGAACTCCCCAGCCGGAGTGGTTCGCACGGTGTAGCGAAGGCCAGCGCGGTCGGCCTTCAGTTCATGACGGTACACACCCACCGGGTCCGGGGTGCGGCCATCGCTATGGAAGCACCACATCGCGGCGGCGCCTTTCAGATCCAGGTCGAAGGTGGGCTGTTCCCCGATCGTCACCGACTGGGTCGAGCGGTTCTGGATTCGCATGCTGTGATGGACAGGGCCGCGACCCGGACGGGCCTGCCACTCAGAAGCGATCTCCAGCGCCGGCTCATCGCACGCAAACTTCAACGTGACCTTCTGCCCGTCGCTTTCCTCCACGGCCGCCTCGACGAATCGCCACCGGAGGGTCTTGCTCTGGCCGGCGACTTCGGCACGGGGCCAGAAACCGAACGCCACCGGACCGACGATCCAATTCCAACCTACCGCCGGGCAGGACAGCTCGCCAACGACCATCTCGCCTTGGGCCGTGACGCCGAGCGTCAGCCGCGTGTCGTCGGTGGCGAGCGTCCAGGACTCGGCGAGCGCACCGGCGGGCGGGCGCGGCGTCGAATCGAGATATTCGGCGCGCGTCTCCCGCGCGGCAGCCGGGTCGATACCGGCGTGACCGAAATCGGTCATGGCTCTGCTCCAAATCCGGAAGTCATCGATCAACCCTCGGAAGCAGCGCTTCTCGGAACTGTAACCGAGGCCCACGGCCACAGGCATCGATGATGGGCGTGCCGGCGCGGGGTCCTGCTTTGCAGCGACCGGGACCCCGTTCAAGTGGAATCGCATGCCTTCCCGCGTCTTGACCAGGGCCACGTGTTGCCAGCGCCCTGCCGCCAGCGGCACCGCTTCGGTCAGCACCCACCTGCCGCCCCCGGACCCGTATGCGGCCAGATACTGGTTTGTATTCGAGCCCTCTTGCTGCAGGACGAAGCCCAGACCTTCGCCAACGTGGTTCCCAAAGATGTCGGCGTGCTGGCTCTGTTGCCTCCCGGGGTTCACCCAGCATTCGACGGCAAACTCATCGCCCAGCTCCTTCTGTGATACCCCCGTGTCGACCCAGCAGCGGCCGTCGAACGACGCACACTTGCCCCGCCTCCCATCGACAAACGTGACCGCGCCTCGCGGCGCGCATGCGCGCTTGGACGCCGACGTGTCGGCCAGATTCCCTTCGAACGGGAGCTCCAGCACCAGCTTCTCCCGAGACGGTTCCTCGGCCGCATGGCCCAAGGGGCCAAGCATCAGCGTGGCGAAGATGACCGCGAACAACAGACCAACGGCAACAGAATCAAGCGTCCTGCCAGGCTTATTCATGGCTGTAATGACGTCTCCTTTGAGTCTGCGGCAGTACTGCTCCGCTCACTGACAAGAATTCTGATCCCGCATCCCGAACTCCGCAACCAGTTGAGTGGAACTTCCTGGCCCTGTTCTGGCGTTTCTTTCGGTCGAACGCCCTCCTGGCCCACGCGCGCTGAGACGCTCTGGGACCAGAGACGGAGCTGGACGGACTTGCGTATCTGCGAACACGAGCACGACACGGGTTGATCCGCACCACGCCGAGCGGCCGCGTCACATGATCCAGAAGGAAGACAGCTTGGCGTTCTTCAACTCGAACACTAGGCGCAGAGGCACCGCTTGGCGGCGCTGGATGGTCCCCGTGTCTGCCCAGGTGATTCGGGCCTTGAGTTGATCTCCCGTGACCACCTCGCACTTGCTGAGTCGATAAGGACCTACCGGCTTGCCCGAAGCGTCTAGCAACTCGGCCTTGGTGCCGCGGTTGAATGCGTGCAGGCCCAGCTCGGGCCTTTCCCACGTGATGCCGTCCGCCGATTCGGCATAGAGCCCCGGGAAACGTGCATTGACGCCGCAGGGCAACGTGTGGCCCGTGAAGCCAGCGTACCACATGCGAAAACACCCGGTCTTCTCATCCCGCCGGACGATCTGGTAGATGATTCCCTCTCGCGTCGCCGAGAACCGCTCCCAGGGCTTCCGGGAAACCATGATGGGGTTGTCCGGGTGCTTCTGGGCCTGATGAACCTGGCGGTTGATCTCCTTCGTCGATGCGATCAAGTAATCGTCGATGAAGAGCTGGTGTGATGCGTCGACCCTGACCGGCCAGTCGGCCATATCCACGGGAAACATCAAGTGCTCGCTGGCCAAGAGGCCGTAGGCCTTTGGGTACAGGCCTCGGTCGACGGGTTCACCAGGGAGGATTTCCCCGGCCGCCCGTGAGGCCAGCACGCCCCATGCTGCAGCCGTCGCGCCGGCAAGGAACATGGGCACAATCGATCTGTACCGGATCATCTCAGGTCCCTCCGTCCTACCCGTCTCGGTCATCCTTGGGCAGGAATCGGAACGCGTACAGTTTGCTGTCGCGCATAACGAAGCGCAGCCGGATGGGCTTACCCGCGAGCGTGCTCACGTCCGTCTTGCCCCTCCAACTTGCGAGCACGCGGAGGTGATTCCCGTTGATCCCGTCGGCGTCTGCTGCGGCAAAGCCCTCGATGGGTTTGCCGTTCCTGCCCTGGATCTCTACCCTCACCACCCCCCCGGCGCCCGCGTCGACGTTGAGCTGAAGCCGGCTGCCCGTAAACGTGAGCGGCCTGGAGGTCAGCTCCCCGCCGGTGTAGGCGGCGTCGGCGCTGACCCAGCCGTCCAGACGAAGCACCGCGCGGCCGATGCCAGTCAAGTGCTTGCCGCCGGCTGCCGGGTCAAGGCGATCGTCGTGGCCGCAGTTCGATCCGACGTAGTAGATCCACAGCTCATCGTCCATGCGAATGGGGTGTGGCATGGCCCAGACGTATCGCGAGTCGAACCGACCGGCCGGTCCGGTTCCCATGAACGGTCGCCGGGAAGCGAGTCGAAATGACTTCCCGTCGCGGCTCAGCGCCAGTCTCACGTCGAACGACGAAGGCCCCGAGCCTTTCCGCGGCTCACTCTCTTGCCAATGCCAGAAGGCCTGGGCCAGCATCACGTAGACGTCGTCGGCCTCGGCATATCGGAAGACGTCGGCGCCGTAGTAGTCAACGGGCGGCTGGCCGGACGACGCCTTGTGGGTGGCCAGATCGACTTCGTCCGCTTCCATCACCGTGCTCTGACTGTCCCAACGCCGCAGATCGTCTGATTCCAGACGCCTTACCGTGCGGCAACTCGTCTGACGCGGCTGCCGACGCACCCAGCGACGCGTGTAAAGCACGTAACGCTGGATCCTCTTGTCCCACAGGACGATGCTCTGCGTGTCCCAGCCACCTGGTCCGGGATTGAGCCGGGCGAACAGCTTCCATCGCAGCCCGTCCGGCGAGCTGTGCATGTGAAACTGACCCGTGGGATACACCTTCGCCTGCGTCTTGTACCGATGTTCGGGCGGCGCCTTCGGATCGACCCACACCGAGCAGCCACCAATCACGCCCGGCAGCACGACGTTGTTGGCCTTGGACCCGCCCACTTCGTTCAGATTGAGAAGTGGTTTGGTGAAGTGCAGCCCGTCTTTCGATTCGGCGTAACAGACGCGCCGCGTGTGGTCATAGGGACCGGGGCCGGTCGGACGAATCAGGTCGTACCACACTCTCACCCGGCCGCCTTCCTTCATGACGCTCGAATACACGCAGATGGACGCTCCCTTCTCCCACGGTTGGTCCGGCGCGATCAGCACCTGGCCATCGCGTCGTGGGACGTTCATGGTCAGCGACACGTCACGGCTCGACTCCACCAACCGATCGTCAATGAAGAGTTGCTTGCGCGAACCGACATCGATGACCGACTGGCCACCGTCTGCCTTGCCCTCCGTTCCTTGGGCGGGCAAGCCCGTTCCTGCTACCGCCAGCCCAAGCACGCATGCAGGTTTCAGCCAGACACGCCAAGGGAAGTTGGATTGAGCCATCGTGTGATTCCTTTGGACCGTGGCGATACGTTGTTTAATCCAGAGAGTGTACAGCTTTGCGCTCTTCAGCTCGGGGGCCGGGCGCAGGGGGCTCTTCAACGTGGGCTCGATGACGTCCTTGCCCTGCCAGGCGGCACAGGCCGCCGCACTGCTGGCTGTCATCGGTACGCCCGCTTCTCACTCTCCCTTTCGCTCGCGAATGACGCTACTTCACCTTTGCCTCAATGTCTACCGCGCCGATCCAGCTGGGAGTGAAGTCGGGCCCTGCGGCGCTGATCGGGTCGTTGACGGCGGGATCGATCGCGTAGGGCATCTTGTCGCGGCCTGTGGTAACAACGTCCTGGTCCCCGTGGATGCCCAAGCGCCGCCCCAGTGGATCCGTCGAGCGGCCAGCCCATGTCGTCCCCGATGCCGTCCCTTGACACCGGTACCGACCCGTGTACGAATGGGGGTCGGATCAACCGCGGCAGGAGCCGCTAGGTCGCAAGGACGTGAAGCCCGCAGAGCGGGCAACAGTGTGCCCCACCGCATATGGGCCGCAGGCTGATTCTGTGCCGTGCCGGGCTGCGGCCAGATCCCTTGTGTGCTTGAGATTCCTGATTGCTCTGTCAGAAGTCTCCGTCGGTGAGCTTACGGTTCGCCCAGAGAGGGGAATGATGGCGTCTCAATCTCTCTTCGACTTGAAGCGCTCTGACGTGGTCCAGGTTCTCGAGCAGGCGGTCGGGACGCCAATCGACACGTTCACGTTCACGTTCCGCCATGAAATCACTGGGCACGCCGGGCATCAGGGAGAGAAGCTCATCCCGACTTTCGACTACACCACCTACGAGGGGCGGCGCGGGCAGGTGGTCGTCTTCGTCAAACGCCATGCGGAACAGGAACGGATCGAGTCTGAGCAGTTTCTGCACGCTGAGAGACACAACGCTCCTATTCCGAAGCTCTACGGCGCGGTGAGGGATGCCGAGAACCGAGAGATCCTCTTCATCGAACACCTGGACAGGATCTATACGGACGCTGAGGTGTACCGATCTGCTGACCTACTACGAAGCTTCGTCCGCCTCGTGGCCCGGTTGAATGCCCTGTCCACGGACAAGGCCTACGAGCGGTTGCCGAAACATGGGGCGCTCCACCGTATTCCTGGTGACCAAGTTCCCGTTGTGCAGCAGATCGCAGCGCGAGCCAGACAGCACGACCTCGGAGACCGTCTCGCAAGGCGCTTCGGCGCCGATGCGAATCTCGAACTAGCCCTTGCCGTCAAGCTTCGCCTGTTGGGACAGGTCACGGCTGGGTTCCCGATGGGCTTTGTCCATGGCGACCTCTGGCCCTATCACGTTGGCTCTCGCAAGGGTTCCGATGCGATGTTGGCCGTTGACCTCGGGTTGTCTCTACTCGGCGCGCGGTTCTTCGACATTGCCCCCTTCGTTGGGCCGTCGGATGATCTGCCTTCTTTGGCGCTCGGCCGAGAGGAAATCGCCGTGACGTACTTGGAGGACTACGTGGGTCCGTGTGGCGTGAGGAGTAGCCTTGCGGACTTCCTGGCAGAGGCCGATGCTGTCTGGCTGGCATGGAATTCGCGGCGCTTGGGTTGGCTGCTCAGATTAGCGCTTGGCGGGGACATCCAGGCGCAGGACACAATCTGGTGGTTGTTGGACTTGCTCCAGATCTGGGAAGAAGGCGAACAAGTGCATTCAGGTCATCCATAGCGCAGTGCGCAACTACAGGGAACACGCGACGATGCTCGTCGTTGAACTACAGGCAGGACTTGAACCGACCAACGCCGGTGCGAAAGCGGCGAATCTCGGCAAGGTGATGGCGCATGGGCTCAGCGTGCCATCGGGATTCGTGCTGACCCGGGGGGCACCTTGCTCCTTCTTGAATCAAGCCGGCCTCATGGCGACGGTGAAGGAACTCATCGCCAACTCGGGGAATCCCGGGGATGCAGCATCTGCCGAAGCACGCGCGGCCCTATGTCACCGTGTACTCACGACGCCGATTCCGAAGGCACTGGCCGACGCGGTTGTACCGATGGCCGAGACGCTGTTTGCGGAGGCGCCCTGTGGATTGGCCGTACGCTCCTCAGGCGTGCATGAGGACTCGGCAACGGCGAGTTTTTCCGGCGTCTACCAGAGCTTCCTTGGTATCCGGTCACTGGCGGATCTCTGGACGGCGATCCGGCAGTGCTGGTGCGCCGCCTGGACACAACCCGCGATGGACTACGCGAAGAAGATGGGCGTCACGCCAGAACCGGACGCGATGGCAGTGCTTGTGCAGCAGCTTGTCGCTGCGGACAGCGCTGGGGTCCTCTTCACGGCCGACCCACAGACGGGCAACCCGTGGCGGTTCATCCTCGAATCGACCTTCGGCCTTGCCCAGGAACTCGTCGGCGCTGCGGGGAACGTTCCGGCGGACCGATTCGTGTTCGAGTGGGGCACTGGAAAGATCATCGAGAAGCAGATCGTCGAGAAACCGACCGCGTGTGTGCCGGGCACGTCCGGCGTTGATGTCGTGCCGCTGCCCGATGACCGCAGGACGGCGCCGTCGTTGCAGGACGAGGTGGCGACCCGCATAGCAGGACACGGACTTGACATCGACCGGCTATTCGGATGCCGCGTTGACATCGAATGGGCAGTGGCCGGCGATGAGGTCTTCATCGTGCAAGTACGCCCGATCACCGTACTGCCCACCTTCTTCCCGCACGATCTCCCGCCTCATACGGCGGACAAGACGTGGCAACTGGCAGGCCCTCATTGGTACTTCCCCTTTCCCCGGATAGAAGAGAAGCTCATCCCTCCGATCTACCAGGACCTGTCGTACGCCGAGATGTACGACCGGTATCAACTCGGGCCAATCGAGCTACAGCCGTACCGGTTCGTAGGCATCGAGGCGGAATTCAACGGCTATCTCTATCTTGCCGGCGAGCATCGGTGGTCGCAGGAATCCCCCGATCAGGTGGAAGCGTACCTGCGCGAATATGAACCTGCATTGCGAAAGGCCTTTCTCGACGCGAAGCATCATCAGTGGCCCGCCCTATCAGATAGGGCGATAGCGCTCCAGCGAGACGCACGTTCAATGAAGGACAACATCAAGGCATCGCTTTGGGCGCGCGATGCGACCTTCGATATCTACAGCCTTGGCATCGGGCCGTCTCAAGGCCTCTTCGGCGTTTGCATTGGCCTGTTGCGGAGCTTCGTATCGAAGTACCTGCCTGATTTCGATGCAGACCACTTGATCCAGGGCCATCATCCTGACCTGGATCCCTACTACCCGCACGTCCAAATCCTGGAGGCGCAGGAGCTTGCCCAGTCGACTGGCCAGGACGCGATTCGCCACGCGTTCGAGACGATGGACGTGCAAGCGCTCTTCTTGCATCTGGTAGGAGAGCATGGATCTTCCCCATTGATGGCGGCCTACGAGGACTACTGCGGCAGATTCGGCATGACTCCGCCGAGCCGATACGACGAGATCACTCCCAATGAAATGTCCGTGCACTACGCGACGCTCCTGGTCGTGCGAGAAGCGATGCGCGGTCGGAGCAGCGGCGTCATGGCAAAGCACGAGCAGGCAACCCAGCGCCGCCAAGAGCATGAGGCCAAGGTCCGAACGGCCCTTGCCGAGAAGGATCCCGACGCGTTGCCAAGATTCGACCGATTGCTTGATTGGGTTCTGTTCTGGGCGCCGGCTCTGAACGACCGCGCTTGGAGCAGCGTACCCGGATGTCGGCTCCGTGGACTGTGGACGGACACGTGCCGCAAGCTGCAGACCGCCGGCCTGATCGATGAGCCCGACGACATCCGCTTCTTCACGGCAGAGGACCTGGCACATATCGCTCAGACATGCGATGTCGAGGAGGGTCGGCGCGTCTGGCAACACAGACGACTCGAGTACGAACGGCACGAGAGGCTCCACCCCCCTGCGTATCTCGGCAGACCGCCAGACGAGCTTTCGAGGGCTCAGCCGCCTGCAGAAGAAGCGGCTGGAACGGCAGCGACGTCGGCGCCCCCAGAGGATCGTGCCGAAGCGGTTATCAACGGAACCGGTCTATCACCAGGACGCGCTCAAGGCCTTGCTCAGAAGATCGACTCGCTCGAGGAGGTCGACCGTGCAGCCGAGCTGAATGTGCTGGTTCTCGCCAAGACGGTACAACCAACGAGTGCGTATTCCGCGCTCTTGCTCTCATTGATACTGCGGGTTCAAGGTATGGTCGTTGCCCAATCCGGGAATACCTATACGCATCACATGTCCCAGATTGCGCGGGAGTGTGGCGTACCGATCGTACAGATCTCACCGGATGACGCAGCCCTTATCGCCGATGGCGACGAGCTACTCCTCGATGCCTCAGAGGGGACGGTAACCGTGCGTAGGTGAAGAGGAAGAGCAGTCGAGCCCGGCCGGAGCCTGGCGTTGCGACAAATGCCGGAGGTCCGACCAACGAAGTAGGCTGACTGCTCATCAGCGGCGCCAGGCTTCGACGCCTACTGGACCTGCCACTCCAGGATCCCGGCGGAGCGGTTTGGCGCTAGCTGGACCTCGATCCTCAGGCCGTCCGTCTCGACGGGTATGTACTTAGCGCGATTGTACCTGTCCTTCTCGACCCCGTACGGCCCGGTGTAGGTGACGGGCCGCCAATCTTCACCACTGCGGTACAGCACTCGCCACGACTTGGGGATTTGGCATCCGCCTCCGCGAGCCGTATCGTCGAACCAGTAGATGGCCACGGCCGAGACCTTCAGCCTTTCCGGGAAATCGTACTGGACCCACTCGGTGGTCCCGCGGTGGTCCCACCATGTGAATCGTGGGATGCGCTCGTCGGCCGACGAGGCCGGCTCGACCTGGTCGTGGAGTGCACGGACGGTGTCGGCCTTCCAGACGTGCGACGCGCCGGCCCAACTTCGGGCAGCCAGCGTCGGGCGGATGCGGCCTGCCTCGAGCGGCATGAAGACGACCCAGCGACTGTCGTTGCCGCGGTTGGCTCGGGCGTAGAAGGGGATGAGCGTCAGCTCGACGTCTCGGCCCGTTGCGACCAACGGCGGGCTCTTGGTCTTGTCGATCGACTCGGGCAGGTCCGCGGCCACCGCGGGAACGCGGAGCACGTTCACGCCGCCAAGCAGGTCCTTACGCCACTCGACCCGGACCTTTTCGGCTGCCTCCTCCGGCTCGAGACGGAGTCGGGCCACCTGAACCGGGAAGTCCACGTCCGGGCGCTCCAGGCAGTAGACCAGCGGCCCGCGCATGACCGCTGCGGTCCCGACGTTCGCGGTGTTTCGTGGGTCCGGCAGCTCGAGCCGAACGGGCATCGGGAGCGTCAGTGTCGCGACGTGGCCTTTGTCCCAGGTCTCCTCGATGACCCAGTACTTCCCGCCGGAAATGGATCGCGCGTCTTGACCGGGCAGCGCCAGGGACGCCTGGCGGCACCACTGCGGGATGCGAAGGCGCAGCTTGAAGCGCGTCGGCTTGTCTCCGCGGAAGCGGATCAGGACCTTCTCGTCCCAGGGGTATCGCGTCTCCAGACTCAGATGCACGTCTCGCCCGTCGGGCAGTCGGTGGCGAACCGTCGAGGTGGTGTACAGGTTCACGAACACCCCCTCGTCGTCGCAGGAGAACAGGTACTCCGGCAGCGCCCCGAGGAACCGCCAGGTATTGGGCATGCAGCAGGTGGTCCGGTGAATCTCGGGGAGCATACACCGTGCGGTCATCGGTTTATGTCGGGCATCGCTCCTGTCGCTGACGTCACCGACAACGTAGAGAGGGTTGAAGTAGAAGTTCCCCATCTGGTTGAGCGCCAGGGCGCCGAGGAAGTGGTTGTACAGGGCCCGCTCGAGGGCGTCGAAGCAGCGGGCCTCGCCGGTTGCCGCGTGCATCCGCCAGGTGAACATCATCATGGCGATGCACGCACACGTCTCACCGATATGCCTGTGCGGTTTGACGTTCCTGCTATTCGGCAGGATATACGGCCGGCGGTCGATCGACTCGCCGACCGAACCGATCCCCCCGGTGACGTACATTCGCGTCTCTGCGAGCTCCTCCCAGAGCCCCGGCAGGTGTTGCCAGAGATCCTGGCAGCCGGTCTCCATGTAGATATCGGCGCATCCGGCCAGGAGGTACCCGACACGGACGGCGTGGAGCTCGCCGCCGCCGGCTTTGATATCGGCCACCTTGGGTCCCAACCTGCTCATTCGGGCAAGCGTGGCGGCGAAGTCGACGTAGTCCTTGCGCCCGGCTGCCCGGCCGAGACGTAGGAAGCCGAGCTCGTACTCTGGGTGTTCCCTTCTCCCAACGGACTTGAAGTAGGAATGGCCGGCCTTGTACTGGGCGATGATGTAGTCGGCCCAGCGACAAGCCGCGTCGAGCAGATCTCGCTGACCCATCACGCGGTAGCGGGCGACCGCCGCCTCGAAGAAGTGTCCGGCGATGTAGAGGTCGTGGTTGACACGCGTGTCGAACCGCTGAAGCGGCGGCACCTGCGTGTTGATGTATCCGTCGGGCTGCTGACACTTCAGGATCTGTCCGGCAACGCGTTCTACGGCTTTGCGCAGATCGGGATCGTCCGTTCGCGCCAGGACATAGCACGCCCCCTCCAGCCACTTGTACCAGTCGGAGTCGGCGGCCAGGCGATGCGCCTCGGGTGGCAGCTTCTTGCCGGCAGCGCGGGCCTCGAAGCCGCGAGGGAGCGGAGTCTGCAGGCCGGCCAGGATGCTGGGAAGGTTCAGGTCGACCCGCTTTCCCAGGAAGCCGGCGACCTTCACCTGCCCTATCGGCACCGGGCGGCACACGGCCCGCTCCGCCGGCCAGTCGGCAACCACGTTTGCGATCGAGTCCATGCCGGGCCTCTCCTTTGCTCGCTTCGACTCGCCGCTGGCGTGCGCCAGGTGCAAGCTCGATGCCGTCAGCGCAAAGACAAGGATTCGCACCGTTGCCTGACGCACTGTAGGATCCTCCTTCCTTCGGTGAGACCACGGATCAGTATGCAGCACACGGTTTGTCGGTCGAGGCGCGGCAATGCCTCCTCGGCCGCGACGATGATCTCGACTGAGATCGCAGTGTCAAGCGGGTGATCCTTCTTGCTGCCGATGGACAGCCGTTGACACCAGCGCCGAGCCAGGCACGACTGGGACTCCGATCAGCCCTGGCTGGAGCCGCATGCTCGCTGTTCGATTGCCTGGGGCGACAAGTCGACACGTCGACATGGTGGTGGCGAGGCCTTGCCGCATCGAGAAACGCGCGCAGGAGAACACGATTCTGCGTGACACCGGTATGGGGAAGTGAAGTGAGCGACTGCACCCCCCGCGATGGGCGGCGCGGGCAGATGGTCCTTATCGTTAGACGCCATGCAGAACAGCAACGAATCGAGATGTGTAGGGCGGTCGTCTCGACCCGCCGTTTGGCCCCAGGGCTGCTCGCCTACCATATTCCCGGGAGTATGCGGTAGCGAGTCTGTTTCACGTAGTCTGCGTACCCGGGCAATCCGCGAAGCAGCGTTCGCTCCTCGAAGACCGTTCGGAAGATCAATACGACGATCGCAACACTCACGGGCGCCAAGGCCCAGGCCGAGCCCAGGATCAATGGGATCGCGGCGAAAAACAGACTGACCCCCAAGTACAACGGATGCCGCACGATCCGATAGGGACCGGTCGTGATCACCTGATGGTCGCGGTCGGTCTGGATCCGCACGGTCTTCTCCAGGTAGGGATTGACGACGAGGGCCCACAGCGCAATGGCGCTGCCGACGACGTGCAGGAGGAGTCCCAGCCAGAGCGCAGGCTCCGGCAGCCGAGCCCACCCGTACCGCACCGCGTCCACCCCAGCCACGACCGGGATCGCCAGTACGGCCGGCATCAACACCGCGAAGACAACCTTGTCGTATCCCTCAGTGATCCGCTGCCGCTTCAGACGGGCGTCAAGCACGTCCGGGTTCAAGCGCAACAGCACGAAGACGTTGACGGCGATCGTGGCAACCCAGCTACCGGCGTGGATCCACCCCCGCACCCAGGCAAGCGTCCCGGCCGCACCGAACAGGGCGCCTCCCCAGATGCCGACCCCGATGACAATCTGTAGCAAGCTGCGGAGCAGGAGCGACGCGATGGACACGTTCGCGCGGGTGTCGTCGCCCGTCGGCATTGGGTGTCTCCCTCGTTGCAGCCACAGGACGTCCCTGCATTCCCTTCTTCTGCATCTACCTCGTCGGTTCCAGGATGTTGGCGATCAGGGACATGCCCGCGCTCCAGCCGAACAGGGGATCCCCGCGCTTAGAGAGATCCTGAGCCTGTGCCACGACCAAGATGCGACCGGTGTCGAGCGAACACATGACGGGGCTGTCGATGGGCTTGATCGTGCTGCCCGACGCGACCTGTTTCAGCGCGACGTCCCGCTTCCAGCTCCGGCCGTGATCGTCGCTGACGAAGAGCGTGACGAAGGCCTCTCTAGACTCCTGCTGGTAGATCTGGCTGCCGTCGGTCAGGCCCTCACAGCCGACGCCCATCAAGATCCGCCCTGAGCCCAGCACCAGGAGATCCGGCATCTTGCCTTGCACCGACGTCCACCGCCACTTGCTCCAGGTCCGTCCGTGATCGGCGGATCGCACCGTGGAGAACGTCCGGCGTGGCCGGCCCGGCAGATACCCCCGCATGATGGTGAACCACGAGCCGTCGGCGGCCTCGACGATGTTCGTCTCACTCACACCAGGTGGCACACCCAGGTACTGTCTGGGCCCCCACGTCTCGCCGAGATCCCTCGAGACGACATACACGGGCCGCAGCACAGGCTTGTACTCATACATGGACAGGACAAGTTGACCGTCCCGGGTCTCCAGCAAACGGGCGGCCCGCTGGACGCGTTTGAAGGCGGTCGGCTGGAGCGTCCACTTCACGCCGTTGTCCCTCGACCGGAAGAGGCGGACGTCGCGGATGTTCTCGGGTGAGTGACCGTCGTAGATGACCGCGGGGTTCGTCTCTTTCGGATCGACGCCCTTCCGCTTGGGCGTCATCGAAAACACGGTGGGCAAGAGGATGTCGCCGTTGCTGAGCGTCTGGATGCCGTTGGCGGCCGCAATGGTGTAGCGCGGATCTGCATGCCTGTAGACAAGACGGGGTTTCGACCACGTCCTGCCCTGGTCTTTGGAGACCACCATCCTGAGCTCGCCGCCCCAGGGCCAGGGCTCCCACTTCGTGCCGAAGACGACGAGGATGTCACCGTTCGGTGCGCGGGTCATTCCCGGCATGCAGGCCGGCTCGTCCGCCACGGGCACCGCGCTGACGACCCGGTATGCCGTTGATGCCTGTGGGCGCTTGCTGATCGTGAAGGAGTAGAGCGCTGCACCCGGCGCGACGGTGAATCGAAGCCGCGCGAGCCCTTGGGGCACCAGTGTTCGAAGCGACTTGCCGGCAAAGGAAACGCGGTGTCGCAGCGAGTCACCCGTGACCACCCGCTTGCCGAGCACCAGGCCTTTCGATCCGAGCACTTCGATGAGTACCTCGCCGTTGCTGTTGAGCTGCAGGTCTTCTCCCTCGAATGCCAGCGCGTGTGTGGTGAGCGTCCCCTCGTCGACTGACACGAACCCATCCGCACGGAGCCGGGCGCGGAAGATGCCGCCACCCGTGATGGCCCGCTCCCGCGGTGCGAGCTTCCCGTAGGATGAGCTACCGTAGTAGATGATCAGCTCGTCGCCGATCCGCAACGGGCTCTGACTGAACATGTTGACGTATCCGCCGTCGTTTCGGCCATTGTTGCCGCCCTCAGGACCGTTTCCCAGCCACACCTCGGGAACGCCCGCGTCGTTCCTGGAAGGCACCTTCTTCCAATGCAGACCGTCACGGCTGACGATGAGTTTCAGGAACGCGCAGCCCGCGGACGAATGCGGGTAATCGCCCGCGCCATGCCAGATCTTCAAGCCACCCAGCCATAGCGACTCATACCGCCATGCGCTCGCGGCGTAGTATTCGTCCCAGGGCATGTCCCCACCGGCCTTCTTGAGCCGGGGCACCAGGTCGATGCGTCCAACGCGACGCATATCGAACGGCTCATCCAGCCGATCGAAGAACGCGAAGGCACGCGAGCGCGTGCGGTTGCCCGGGTTCACATCGTCTCTGGGACCCGTAACGTACTTCAGGGAGGCGAGGAATCGGCGGCTTGCGGGGTCATAGTGAAACGTCGACGTATCACCGGGTCCGGAGAGAGTCTGTCCGCCGTGTTCGATGGCGTGGCTGCCTTCCCTGGCGATTGGGCGAACCCGCTGCCACTGAATTCCGTCCCGAGATCGGACGTAGCAGATGGCACTGTGATGTCCTCCCCAGCCCGCGCAGAAGGCCCAGCCCTTGTACGGGTAGGCCTTGTCTTGCTCGTCGTAGTGGAGCGACACGGTGTCGATGTTGCGGTAGATCCGCTTCCCTGTTTCGGCGTCGTTCAGGTCGAACGCGATCCGCTGAGGTCTGCCGTCATCCCCCTTCACCCAGTGCATGCCGTCTGATGAGGTGAACCGGAACAGCTTGGCGCGATCCGGGTTCGATTTGGGCATCGTCCGTGCGTACGCCGACGCGAACATGACGTACTTCTTCAGGTGCGCGTCAAACACAATCGTGCCCGGTCCCTTGAGGGTGGCAGGGCAGGTACCGTACTCGTCGTCGAGCGCAATAACGGGCAGGTTACCGCCGTTGTCCTTTCGAGGCCGGCGCAGCGTTCGCTTCAGGGCGCGTTGCGACGCGATCAGCTTGTCGTCAACGAAGAGCTGGGCCACGCCGCTCTCGATCTTGATGACGTCCTGGGCGAATGTGCCATCAGCCGAAGCCAGCACCAGACATGACCAGATGACGTGGCCCACGGGCGTTCGGAGATCCATGTCGGTATTTGAGGGCGCGCCATGGCGAACCGTCAAGGGCTCGACCGCCGTACGCTCCTCCCTGGAGCGTCCGGAGGCGCCTTCTTCCCGCGGACCTTCGGCAACGCGAGCACAGGGCGCTTGCCGTCGCGGTCCAATCGAAAATGGACGGCGTAGTGATCGTGCCACGAATCCAGAAGTCCATTGCCAGACCCGTCGAGGGGCAGACCCTCCGTGTCGCGGATCTTGTCCTTACCGCTCAGTAGCCGAAGCGTGTAGAAATCCGACGGCAGGCGCTGAAACACCGCGGAAAGCACACGCGCCGTGCTGTCGTACTCGAGCCGGCCGGTGTGTGGTCCATTCAGCACACCGTGGAGGAATACGTTCTCGGGCTTGAGGCCGCCCGGGTCCAGGGGCTTGTTGAACGTGGCGCGAAAGGTGAACTTGCCGTCCTGATTCGTTATCACCGCGCCATCCGCAACCGATGCCTCCACGACCTGCAGCGGGTTCATCGTCTTGGGGAAGTGATACACGCCGCCCGGATAGATGTTGACCGCCCTCTCGGGCACGTGCACTTGGGCCCTCTTTGCGCCCGGCGGTACCGAAAGCGCTTGACTGGACATGGGCTCGAGCGTTCGCAATCGGACGTGCACCAGACACTTGCCCGCACCATCGAGAAAGGCGACCGAGAACCCCTCCGCATCCTCGTGACCGATGTTCTGCGCGACCAGGTTGCCGTTGCGCGGATGCAGGTGGACCGTCGGTTCGAGGAAGTACCGCTCAATCAACTTGTCGGCGAGCCGTTCGAGATCCGGCCGTTTGTAGGCGTTGAATACCCCCAGGCCCGCAGCGTCAGGGGCGACGCGGCGCACCGTGGCGAACTCGCGACGGAGTGCGTCGGCGTTCAGCGACCCCCTGACACGTTCCGATTGGTTGAATCCCGGTGAGATGACCAGCACCGCGCGATGCTGCAGGCGATAGAGGGTGACGTCCTGCCAGCGCTTGAGGTAGATTTCTTCGCTACCCCAGTAACACTCCTCTAAAAGGTACGCATCGGACTGCCTGAGATACCACATGCCGGTCGCGAATACCTCGGTCAGCCCCGAGCAATACACGCCGATGGCAAGGTCATTCCCCGCGGCTCTGCGGAGCATGGCCACGGCTCTCGGGATCGCGATGCCGTCAACGCGCTGGTCGGTCGCGTAGAGCTCGTCCAGGCACACGCCCTGTTGGGGAGGGGACGTCTGATCGGCCAGCCGGCCCCACCACCTGTCGAACCACTGCTGCGGGCGGCGGAACGGGGGCTTGTGCTTCTCGCCGGCCAGATGGGCTCCGCCAATCCAGTGGAGGCGGATCACACCCCGGCGTCGCCAGAAGTCACTCGCGTGTCCCTTGGCGAGCATGGCGCCCGTGACGAAATCGGGACGAATCTCCGTCGACCACCAGTTGAAGATCGTGGGCCGCGAGACAACCCAGATCTGCCGGCTGTGACGGCCGTATCTAAGCAGGTGCTTGCCGTAGCGTGTGGGCTTCCAGACCGCCCTACCGCGCACGTCCAACGGCAGATTCAGCGACGCGCCTGTCGGCGCGTCGATTCGGAGGGAAAGGTCGTCTTCTCGCGCCTTCGGCAATATGTCGACCTGGACAGTCTCCCCTATAACTGGCAGCGAGACCGACGTGCCGATGACGACTTCAGGCGTTCCGCCTTGGTGTTGGACTCCTTCCGCAGCAAAAACCGATTGCGCAAGAGAGACGGCGATGAAACCCGTGCGCACTGTAAGGGCCGATTGCCCGGACATGGTTGTCACGCTCCGACGCTAGACGTCCACCTCGATTGCCGGACGGCGGGTGCCGTGGGCCATCCTGCCAATCTGATTTACCGATCTGCCTGCAACAAGCACCCGAGCCGCGGGATTCTCAAGAGGCACCCCACCCGCCCTCGGGGGTGTGCTCTGAGATTCCCCAGCCGAGGGCGGCTGTGCTACACTGTTCTGCTCTTGTTGCAGGCAGCTTAGAATGTCGGCTGTCCAATGGCTAGGCCGTTCGGAAAGGCGCACGGATGCCTGATCTCGAAACGCAGGTTGGCGAGTGGGTCGGTTGGCTGGTCGGCGTGATCTGGGCCAACCCATTGTTCTTCCTATTGCTGGGCGCGGGGCTGCTCTTCACGGTGCTGACGCGGTTCGTCCAGTGGCGGGCATTAACGCACGGCATCGCCTGCGTCCGCGGGCTGTACGACCGGCCCGAAGACGCCGGACAGATCAACCATTTCCAGGCGTTGTGCGCAGCCCTCTCGGCAACGATCGGGCTGGGCAACATCGCCGGGGTGGCGGTCGCGATCGCCACGGGCGGTCCGGGGGCGGTCTTCTGGATGTGGGTGGTCGGCCTGTTGGGCATGGCCACGAAGTTCATCACGTGTACGTTGGGTGTGATGTTTCGAGAATCGCGAGACGTCCCCGATCCGTCCGCCCCTGCACTGGCCGAGGCCGACGCCGAAGCCCATGTCTTGGAGTATCGCGATGAGGCCGATTCGCCCGACGCCCCCCCGGAGCCCCGTGCGCGGGGCGAGGTCCGGGGCGGGCCCATGTGGTACATACAGAAGGCCCTGGTGGAGCCACTCCGCAGCAGAGGCAATCCGGCGTGGGCACTCTTCCGCGTTCTGGCGGTGCTGTTCGCGACCTTCACCGCGTTGGGCGCTTTGGGCGGGGGGAACATGTTCCAAAGCCACGAGGTGGCAGCCACGCTGGAGCAGAACTTCGGCATTCCGCCGGCCTACAGCGGATTGGTTCTGGCGATCCTGGTGGCCATGGTCAGCATCGGCGGCATCAAGCGGATCGGGCAGGTCGCCGCGGCGCTAGTCCCGTTCATGTGTCTGCTCTACGTGTTTGGCTCGGTGTTCATCATCGCGCGGAATTTCGAGGCCGTCCCAACGATGATCGGCAGCATTTTCCACGACGCCTTCAACGGGACGGCCGCCGGCGGCGCGTTTCTGGGAATCACGCTTCGCGGGGCATTCGTGCAAGGGCTTCGTCGGGCGTGCTTCAGCAACGAGGCCGGAATGGGCTCGGCGCCGATCGCCCACGCGGCCGCCCGCACCAACGAACCGGTTCGTGAAGGCGTGGTCGCCGCCCTCGGGCCCTTCATCGACACGCTCGTGATCTGCACCATGACGGCGTTGGTCATTCTGATCACCGGCGCCTGGTCGCGCAAGCCGGTCGGGACGGTGACGGACGTAGACTCGGATCGGCCGTACGTCACCGTCGCCTTCGATCCCAATCAGCCCGATCAACTCCGGTACATCTGCGGTCAGCTCGAGGTCCAGATCTACCCCGACAGACCGGAGGGCGAAGTCCACATCGCAATCATCGATGCCATCAACGGTGAGAAACGAGACCCAAGCGAGCGCGTCGAATCGCCTGTCGAGGGTCAGCTGAAGTTGGACGTGCCCCAGGACCAGTGGCCCGAGGTCGCCGCCGGCCTGCGACAGGGCCGCTCCGTTCACCTCCTCATCGAGGGGGCTGAACTCAGCACGTTCGCCTATGACCGCGGATTAACGGGCTTCGGAACCTACGTGGTCATGGCCGGCATCTGCTGCTTCGCCTTCTCCACCATGATCAGTTGGAGCTACTACGGCGAGAAGGGCGCTGAGTTCCTCCTCGGACCCAAGGGCATTCTGCCCTACAAGTTCGTGTTCGTAGCCATGATCGTCGTGGGCACGTTGAGCGAACGGTTCCAGCCGGTCTACGATTTCAGCGACGCGATGTTTGGTCTGATGGTATTCTGTAATCTGCCGGCGGCGTTGATCCTGATGCCGCGGGTGCTCCGGGCGAGCCGGGACTACTTCGGACGGCTCGCGCGCGGCCAGATCCGCCGGACCAAGTAGCTGAGGCAAGGTCGATGGCGACATCACGGGCGATCGGGTCCTTCACGCTGGCTGGGGCGGTGGCGCTGGCCGGCTGTCAGGGGCCAGCCCCTGCACCCCCGGACGACGGATTCGTCCCTTTCAAAGGCGCCGACGTCGTACGGCCGGGCGACGCCGAGGCCGATGGCACGGACGCCGACCCTCGCACCGGTGCCCCACGGGATGTCCCCGTCGATCAGTTCATCGTTCGACAGCTCCAGGGATACGCCAAGCAGATGCCGCCGACGGTGCGGATGGCACCCCCTGAGGTGTTGTGGTCCGGCGGCCGGCCGGGATCGCGCCAGGGCGCGGTGGTAGTCCTGTTGGCCCGGCACGACGTCTACGGCCTGCCGTCGAAACGGGCGCTGCACGGCCAGACGCTGAAGCTGATCACCGGTCTGATGGCTTCTGTGGATGGGCATGTCACCAACGAGCATCGCATCGCCGAGGACAGCACGAGCCACGTCGATCTGGCGGCTGCCTCGATCGCACAAGCAGTCTACGCCACGCTGAACTCGATTGGACTCCAGGGACGTATCCAAAACGCCAACCGGTGGGTCATCGGACGGTTCCGCGAGTCGGACAAGCCGGTGGAAGCCTTCAGGCCGATGTTCGACGAGCTGTGGGAGGCCTGCGATTCGCTGCGGGCAGCCGAGCCAGTCCTCGTCGTCGGGGAACAGGTGCTCGGCGAGGACGACCTGCGGGTCACGCGCCTGTATGATCAGGCGAAGCGACCGCTCAAGTGGCCCACCTACGGAAAGAGCGTACCCGATCCGGGGCTCCGGTTCAGTCCTGAAGCACCCCAGCCTTGACCCGGGCGAAGCCCAACCGGCGGGCCGCGGTCGCTGTCAGGGGCGAGCGAACCGGACGACGTGTGCCTCGGCTGGCGGAGATTCTGGCCCAAAGCGGCAGGCTGTCCGGGCAGCGCCGTGCCGATAATAGGAATCAGGCCATATGGCCGATCGCGGGCGGGCGCTGCGGGTCTGCATGTAGACCGCCTTCGGATAAGGAGGACTCATTGTGAATTCGGGGTTGGGTTCTTTGCACTTCAGACTGGGCCATCTGCTGGCCGTCGGCCTGATCGCGTCCATGATTGGGGGGTGCAGGGATGCCCGGCTGACGTTCACCCAAAGCACCAAGGAGGGTCCCCACACCTTCCTGCTCACCCCCACCGAGTGCACGTGGGCGAACACCGAGGCGGGCGGGGCGTCGTTGGCGTTGACGTACCGATGGGACACGCATGCCGGACAGTTCATCCTTCAGGGCGTCCGGAGCTACTACCTTCGGATGATCATCCAGCTGCCGGAGGCCCTGGCCGGCGCGGGCAGCGGCGGGGAGTACGCACTCGAGCCAGGTATGGTGCAGGCGTATGACGACTACACCCGCCGCGGCGTATGCTTCACCGGCGGCCCCGGGCGGATCACGCTTCAGTGTGACAAGGACAACAAGCTGACCGGGTCGTTTGAGGTGACGTGTCGGGGATTCCTGCCGGGACGGAAGCACACAAGCCGCTTCAGTGACGACTACACGCTTCGAGCCCGGTTTGAGGCCAGGCCCGACGCGGCAGCGACCCGTCGCACGGCCGATCGCGTCCGCTGGTTCTTCGTGACCCCCAAGCGGCGATCCGTGCTTCGCGACGGGGCGCCTACCGGAAACGGAGTCCGATAACCCACATCGTGCCTGCGACGTTGGACGTCTTTCGGTAAGGCAAGTCGCTCCTCCCACGAGCCGATAACTAGCCTAGTACCGCTTTCGGTCGGTAGCGTTCGTCTCGGTGCCAGAACGATCCGTATGCCTGACCGCGTGAGGATTCACCGCTCAGATGCAAGCCGCGCCCTCTTGTCTGACAACGCCCACCAAGTCCGGCTGGTTGAGCCGTGAACTGGCGACCGGCCGGGCCATGATCGCCGAGCTGATCCGGTACCGAGAGCTGCTGGTCAGCTTGACCCTTCGAGAGATCCGCGTTCGGTACAAACAGTCGGTGCTCGGGGTGGCGTGGGCGTTGTTCCTCCCGCTGACGATGATGCTCATCTTCACGTTCGTCTTCACCCGGGCGATCCCCGTCACGCGGCTGGTCGATATCTCCATGCCGTACGCCGTCTTCGCCTACATCGGCCTGTTGCCGTGGATCTTCTTCGCCACCAGCCTGACCCAGGCGGTCAACAGCCTCGTGGCCAACGCCACGCTGGTCACGAAGATCTACTTCCCGCGCGAGATGTTCCCCTTCGCCAGCGTCGCCAGCGCCCTGGTCGACTTCCTCATCGGCACGGTCGTCCTGGTCGGGCTGGTCGTCTACTTCCATGTCGCACCCGACCAATGCGGCCCCGCGGTCGCCCAGGCAGGCAAGACCGTGGCGGGCGACTGGACCTTCACCGCCCATCCGACCTTGCTGCTGGTGCCCGCAGTTCTCCTCGTCCAAGTCGTCCTGACGCTGGGCCTGGCGATGCTCCTGTCGATGGCCAACCTGTTCTACCGGGACATCCGCTACGTGTTCACCGTGGCGATCCAGCTGTGGATGTTTCTCACCAATGTCATCTACCCGCTCCCGACCGAGAGCGTCCTGGTCAACGTCAACCCGATGACGCCCATCGTCTCGGCCTACCGCGACCTGATCATCCACGGCCGGCTGCCCGAACTCGGACCGTCGCTATACGCCGTGGCGGTTTCGGTCGCCGTCCTCCTGATCGGGTGGCGGTGGTTCCACGCCACTGAATTCAAGTTTGCCGAGCGAATCTGAACAGGCTGGCGGGGAAACGGTCAGCACACGCGACCCGTCGCGTCGTCGGAGCCGAGCCCGTGGGGTTTGGCATCGGCGGCAGGGACGCTACACTACGCTACTCCGAAGGCCCTGGGACCGGCCTCCGCGCCGGCGAAGCCGGGCCTGGCGATTGCCGGGCCGACCGTTGAGAAGGAGTGACGCGGGTAATGAACGTTCTGATTACCGGTTCGAGCGGACAGATCGGCACCAACCTCGCCCTGAGACTGCAGGACAGGGGCGATCACGTGGATGGCATCGACTGCCGTCCGAACACCTGGACCGATCGCATCGAGACACAGGTCATGGATCTAACCACGGCGTGCCCCGGCGACCTGCCGTCAAAGGTCGCCTACGACGTCGTGGTCCATCTGGCCGCTCACGCCAAGGTCTTCGAGCTGGTCGAGAACCCCAGCAGGGCCATGGAGAACATCCAGATGTCCTTCACCGTGCTGGAGTACTGCCGGCAACACGGTATCCCCGTGGTCTTCGGTAGCAGCCGAGAGGTCTATGGCGACATCCGTCGGCACGTGACCGAAGAGAGGGAGGCCGACTTCGTCGTCGCCGAGAGCCCTTACTCGGCCAGCAAGATCTCCGCCGAGGCGTTGATCTACGCCTATCAGCGCTGCTACGACTTGCCGTTCCTGGTGTTCCGCTTCAGCAACGTCTACGGCCGGTATGACAACGATCTGGAACGGATGGAGCGCGTGATCCCGCTGTTCGTCCGCCGCATCGCCGACGGCCAACCGATCGTGGTATTCGGCCGGGAGAAGGTGTTGGACTTCACCTTCGTCGACGATTGCGTCGACGGAATCGCCCGCGGCCTCGACGCCCTGGCCTCCGCCAAGGTCCAGAACCAGACCATCAACCTCGCCCACGGCCAGGGAAACACCCTGGTGGACGTCGTCAACATCGTCTCGCTGGCGCTGAACCGGCAACCGAACGTCCGGTACGAGCCGTCCCGGCCCGGGGAGGTCACTCGATACGTGGCCGACATCAGCAAGGCGAGGGATCTGCTGGGGTACGCCCCCCAGACGCCCCTATCGGCCGGTCTGCCTTGCGAGGTGGCGTGGCAGCGCCAGACCGGCGCGCTGAAATAACGAGCAGTCCCGTGCGTCCAGGAAGGCTGATCAAGCTGGCCGATGCGATGCGGCTGACCCATTGGCCCGATGGTCGGCCGCGCGTGTCCGTCCTGCTCTACCACAGGATCATCCGCCCAGACGAATACGCCGACCCGACCGCGGCTGTCTGCCAACACCGTTTCGACCGCCAGCTCGGATACCTGGCCGAGGCGGGATACACGTGCGTTCCGCTCGACAGTCTGATCGACTACGTCCGCACCGGAGAGACCGTGCCGGCCAGGAGCTTCACCATCACCTTCGACGATGGGTTCCTGGACACGTACCGCCTCGCCTGGCCCGTCCTTCAGCGTCACGCCATGACGGCCACCGTGTTTCTGGCCAGCGATCTGATCGGAAAACAAGCCGAGTGGATGCGGGTCGAGCCGTCCGGGCCTCAGCTGCTCATGGGGGCTGATCATGTCCGTCGAATGCACGCCGACGGCATTGACTTCGCTTCACACGGGTGCACCCACCCGCACATGACGGCGTTGGCGGATGGCACGTTGGCCGGCGAACTGGCCCGGTCGCGAGCACGGATCTCCGAGCTGCTCGGACAGGAGATCAGGACGCTGGCCTATCCCTACGGTCAGTTCGATGACCGCGTCCAAGCGGTGGCCGCGCGGGCCGGCTACGACGCAGCAGCTTCCGTCATCGCCGGGTGGAACCATCCCGGCACGGACCCAATGGCGCTTCGCCGGATCGTCGTAACGGATCGAGACTCCGGGGCCTTGCTGCTGCTCAAGATGATCCTCGGCGTGCACGTCCTTCGTCCGCACACGGTGGGTGCGCACATCGCCCGGGGGGCGTGCGAAGCGATAGCGCGCCGATTGGGCATGTGACACGCGATGTCGTCGGAAGTCGGGAAACGAGGCCCCAGCCTACTACGCCTGGCCGTTGGTGGAGGGAACGACGACCCCCAACGCGTGGCCGTAGACCTCGAGGCATCGCTGGGCGGCGTCGGTCCAGCTGAGCTTGCGGACCTCGAAGCTGCCGTGCTCGCGAAGCGTTGACTGCAACGGCGGGTGCTTCAGGACGGCGATGATCTTGTTGGCCATCTCGTTATGTCCCAGAAGTCCACCTTCAAGACGTGGCTGAGGACCTCCGCCACGCCCGACTGCCTGGAGATGATCACCGGAACGTCCTGACTGAGGGCCTCCAGCGGAGCAATGCCGAACGGCTCGGAAACCGACGGCATGACGTACACGTCGGCCATCTGGAAGACCTTGGTCACGTCGTCCCCGCGCAGGAAACCCGTGAAAAGGACCTTGTGTCCGATGCCCATCTCGGCGGCCAGCTCGATCGTTCGACGGATCATGTCGCCCGAACCAGCCATGATGAAACGGACGTTCTCCATCACCTCCAGCACACGGCGGGCGGCCGCGAGGAAGTACTCGGGCCCTTTCTGCATCGTGATGCGACCGAGGAACAGGACGATGCGCTCGTCCCGACCGATGCTCGGAAGGCGATGGTCCGCCATCCGCTTGCCGTTCGTGTCGATGGCGTTGTAGACGACGTCGATCCGGTCTTCGTCAAGGCCGTAGCGGCTGCTCAGTATGTTCTTGGTCAGGTGGCTCACGGCGATGACCTTGTCCGCCTCGTGAACGCCCTGCCGTTCGATGTCGTAGATCCGCTGATTGACGTGCTCCCCGCTGCGATCGAACTCGGTCGAGTGCACGTGAACGACCAACGGCTTGCCCGTCAGACCCGCCACGGCCAGGCCCGCGGGATACGTCATCCAATCGTGGGCGTGGACCACGTCGAAGTCGGCCTGCTGACAGATCTGGCCCGCCAGCCGCGCATAGCGCTCGATCTCCTGGAACATGTCGCCGGTGTAGTGATGCCGATCGGGTGCGCCAACGAAACTGGGCGGCGTCTTGGCGACGGCCTCCGGCGCGGGCCGGTCCCGTGGCGCGGGCTGAACGGCCTGCTGGGCCTGCTTCCTGATGATGCTCTCGGTCCGGCGTTGCGCCTCGAGCCGACGCTTGACGTACTGCGCCGGGCCCTGATACGGCTGCAACGCCGTGTCAATCGTCCGGAACGTGACGTGCTCGAACTCCTCCAGACGGTACGCATGCGAGCCCAGTGGCGACGTCTCCGTCGGCGCCATCAGCTTGACGTGGGTCGAGAAATGTGACTGAACTGACCGCGGAAGGACAAACAGTACCTCTGTGCCCAGCTCGCTCAAGGCCTTGGTCAGGCCGTAGCAGGCAGTTCCCAAGCCTCCTGAGATGAAGGGGGGAAACTCCCACCCGAGCATGAGAACCTTCATGGCGAGTTGAACCTCCGAGTCTCCTTACCCCAGGCTTCCGGCGGCAGTGCCTTCCCCGCTCCTACAGGGATCCAGCCTCAGCTCGCCCTCGCTCCCCGTCCCCCGACGGACTTGGATTCGCTAACGACCGATCTTCTTCCTCCCACCCTCCCTCCGAACTCTCTCCGGTCGCTGACCGCACCAGCCGTACACCAATTCGCGCCCAGGCACCACCGATGCGCGAACCACACCCCCCTCCCAGCCGGACCCAGCCCGTTCGCTGCGCCGTGGCTGCCCCTAGACCGAGACACTTGTTCCGATAATGCCGTGCGCGCGCCATACGTCGACCGCACAAGCACATCCGGCTACCTTGGAAGGTAACCCCGATCCGGGTCTTTGTCAAAGCAAAATTCCACAAGCTGCGAAACAATCTAACCTTCGTTCGAACTGAGCGTTGTGGCCTCCCAAGATTCCCCGCGCTCGACGGTTGGCCCCACGCCAGTGGCTCGCAAGCCACCTTCATCCTGTCAAGAACCATAAGGGCACGACCTGGCAGCTAGATTCACGCGCGCCCTTGAATTGTACACTTTAAGAGCTATAATCAGTTAATTTTGCATCGAACGGGGCGCGCGTCGCGTCCCCCCTTCTACCCGCCGCCGACGCCACGGGGCTTGTCGCATCCCTCGCATCAGTCCCTACCGTGCCGACCCGCAATCACTGTTCCGGGCGACGTTCGGTGTTCTTGACCCCCTGTCGATTTGCCGATAAGTTCGGATGTGAAGGTGGCGGTCCGATCGGGTCTGCGGGATGGCTGGGGCGAGCGCCTCGCGGGCGCGCAACCGCGTGTGCCGGCGGATGTCGCCGCCTGCTTCGGTCGCTCCCAGATTCGCTGGAGAGGTGGCCGAGTGGTTGAAGGCGGCGGTCTTGAAAACCGCTGGGCAGGCTTGACCCTGTCCCGTGGGTTCGAATCCCACCCTCTCCGTTTTCCCCCGCCAGTTGGGATCCCCGTAACCAGACGGTGGCCTCTCGGGGCAACATGCAGGCTTCGGGCACGTCGGCGGCGCCCGGAGGAGGTGCGATGACCGGGCCTGAGACGCAGACGGGCGCCGAGGCAGCCGGTGACAGCTCCTCCCCGGCGCTGCATCAGGAGCTCGAACAGGCGTTCCGCGCGTGCGAGCTGGTTCGTCCCTTCCGACGGGCCTGCTACGATCCGGGGGATCGCCTGGAGTACGCGATCACCGGCGTGGCACCAGCCAACACCGGGCGGATGGTCTTGGAGGTCGAGCGGTTCGTCGGCGGCGGGTTCGCCGGACAGGTCTACCGGGTCAACCTGCTGGACGTCCAAACGGATGACGGCCCCCTTCCGGGGCTTCTCGTCGGGAAATCCTACGCGGCCAAGATCCTCAAACCCCCGTCTACGTTTGCCCGCGTCTTTCGAGATTCCCTCTACTTCCTGGCCTACCAGGGCCAGTTCAGTGCCCAGGTCAATCCCGCCGCCGTGCGCGTGGGTGTGCTGTGGCAGAAGCTCATCCGTCGAGCTGCCGCGACCAGGTTCGGGAGGGACGACGCCGTCTGCGACACGTACGCCACGTTCTACGACGAGGGTCTCCACAGCTTCGGGGAGATCAACGAGTGGATCGACGGACGCATCTGGAAGTTCGAGGTCGACAACCGGCTGTTCGACCGATGGTCGTTCACTGGCCCGCCTCCGCAAGATCACAATTGCCCGGAGTACGTCCACAAGAAGCTGTTCATGCAGGCGCTGGTCGCGCTGCTGCATGAGATGGGGGCGCCGGAACTGGCCCGGCAGTACGAATGGTGGTCGTGCAAGAGCCAACCCAATGCGCTCAAGCGGCTGGACGCCGACGACTCGCCGCAGGCGGGGTTAACGGCCGTCGACTTCCGAGCCGGGCTCGCCCTGCTGGCTTTTCTGCCCATGAGCCCGGTGGACATCAAGTTGGTCCTCAGCGGCCTGATCCGCGGCAGGTTGGCTCAGTTCGACAAGAGCGATCCGGACCGATTCCAGGCGTTCATCGAGACCCATCGCGGTGACTTCGAAGATCTGCAACCGGCCATCGATGAACTGCAGCAGCAAGAACGCGCGTACCGTGCATCGCTGCCGGACGTCACCCATCACGGACTCCGCCTGGTGACCGACGCGGCGCTCCGGAAGTCGGTCAGGGAGGGGGCCATCGGCGGCTGGAAGCACCTGGGGTTGCTGGGCGAGGAGCATGCGTCCCGGCTTCAGAGCAGGCGCGGGCTGTTCGCCCTGCTGTTCGCGGTCAGCATCGTGCCGCTTCTCGGGCGGTCCGTCTTGAGACTCTGGGGAAACGCCGCGACGCGTGAGCACCTCAGACGCTGCATGACGAGTTTCGGCTATCTCTGGCGGGCGATGCGTGGCTCGCGGATCGAGACGCTCATCGTCTGGCAGCGGAAGGGACGGATCAGCGACGAAAGAGCGCTTCGGCTGGTGGGTCGGCCGATTCGGTATTGGGCGCAGCGCATCGTTTTCGGGTGGATGCCGGCAACCTGGCACCGGCTGCTCACGGAGCGCTCGTATGCCTGGACGCGGATTCGGGAAGCAGCAAGTTTCACCTACCGGTTTCTGCGCGTTCCCTCATTTCGGGAGGAGTGGCTGCTCGAACAGGTCGACCTCGGGCGACAAGAGGGCATGCTCACCAAGGCGGAAGCCGACAAGGTCTCGCGACAGATCAAGGACCCGTACATCCAGAAGTACCTCCGCTGCCTGGCGGTCCACGTCTGCACGGTCCCCATCACGCAGGTGGTCATGGTGGTGGTCGGCGCGGCGGTGGCCGTGTATTGCGCGGTGTATCGAGGTCTGGCTTGGTCTGAGAGCATCGGCTACGGAACGGCGGCAGGCGCCCTGATCCAGCTCTCGCCGATATCTCCAGGGTCGATCGCCCGCGGCCTGTTCGTGCTGTACCTGATGGTCAGGGAACGCGACATCCGCAACTACTACATCGCGGCTCCGGTGGCGTTCATCCACGTGATCGGGTACCTGGCGTTCCCGTTGCAGATGGTCGAGCACGATCCGGCGCTGGCGCGGTTCATGGCCGGCCGGTGGGCCAAGAACCTCGTGCACATCGTGCCGGTCTTCGGGGAGCGGGGGGGACTGCTCGAGCACGCCATCTTCGATTTGTTCTTCAATCTCCCGCTGTCTATCAGGCGAAGCTTCAAGGCCAATCCGGTTGGCTGGTCGGCGTTGACGGTCTTTGCGGCGGCGTCGCTGGCGATCCTCGCCTTCTTGGGCTATGTCCGCGTCTGGGAATGGCGTCAGCCGACGTCGCAGCTCCAGGGCGTCAAGGTCACCGCGATCGCGCCGTACTACCGTCCGGGGGGCGATCTCCATCTCCGCTCGCGTGGCGTGATGGCCCGCTTCGAAGGCCACGACGGCTTGGTCGACTATCGCGCCGGCAACTGGGACAGGTCGGTGACGGTCGGAGACGCCGTCGAGGCCGTCGTTCGCAAGAGCTTCTTCGGAGGCACGTACGACGGCCTGCGAATCGCCAAGCTGCCATCCAACAACGCACCTGAAAGGGCCTCCACCAAACCGGCAAAGACGCCACCGAAGAAACCGCCTCCGACCTACCAGAATCGCACGTAGATGACCAACCAGATCGCGGCGTAGACAACGAACCAGAGCTTGGTGCTCTGGTACCAGGGGCGGCGAATGCCTTCGTCGTACTGCGAAAGCACGCTGAGCCGCCACAGGAACGGTTCCCATTGCTCGCGTCTGGGCGGCGTGCTCGCCAGGCTGACGACGACAACGCCGCTCATCGCGATGGCCTGCGCCAGCGCAGCGACGTAGAACCAATGCAGGTCGACGCCCATCGCTGGCAGGCCCAATGCAAGCGAGACCGTAACGATGAGCCCGCCGATCAGGCCGACCAGGGCGCCAGCATAGCTGGCCCGCCTCCAGAGAATGCCCAGAAGCGTAACCGAGATGAACGGCGTGGCCACATACGTGATCCCCTGTTGGAAGTACCGGAAGATGCCGCCGAACTGCTCGACCAGCGGGGCAACCAGGCAGGCGGCGACGAGCGCGACGCCTGCAGCCAACCGACCCACCAGGACGACCTGTCGCTCGGTGGCCCGCTTGCCGAACAGCCGCTTGTAGACGTCCAGCGAGAAGATCGTCGCCGTGGCGTTGGCCAGCGCACTGGTGGTTGACATGACAGCCGCCAGAAACCCCGCCAGGACCACGCCGCGAAGCCCCCATCCCGGCGCGAACGCCTTGAGGGCAAAGGGAAAGGCCTGGTCCAGGCTGCCGAGCGGATCGGCCCGGTGCAGGTGGTGAATCCAGTGGTACACGATCAGGCCCAGCAGGCACGTCACCAGCGGGCGAATCAGGTTGATGAGCCCCGCGAAGATGATGCCCATCATGCCATCCCACGTCGACCGCGCCGCAAGCACGCGCTGGATCATGACCTGATTGGTCGACTGGTAGAAGAGAAAGACGCCAACCGTGCCGCACAGCAGGCCGGCAAACGGCGCGAGGGGGTCGTCGGCTGGACGATAGAGGTGAAACCTGTCGGGGGCGGCCGTCTCCATGGCCGCCCAGCCGCCGGGGATGCGATCCAGTGCGACGAAGAACAGCACCACGCCGCCGCCCACCAGCATCAGGCATTGCACGGCGTCGGTCCACATGACCGATCGGAATCCCCCCTTGATCGTGTAGACGCCAACGGCGGCGGCCGTCACCCACAGGATGGCGTGGAAGTTCCACCCGGTCAGTTCGTGAAACGCCAGCGTGCCGCCGTACATGACCGGGACCAGGAAAACGAATACGTAGGCGAACAGCATCACCCAGCTGTAGATGTCGCCGCACAGCGGGCCGAACCGCTTCGAGAGAAACTCAGGGACCGTGGCGATCCGGTTCTTGAGGTATAGCGGGATGAACAGCACGATGACCAGGCTGTAGACCGGAAGGGCCCACCACTCCCAGTTGGCGACCCCCATGCCGTGTTGGTAGGCGGCGCCGACGGTCCCGACGATCTGCTCGCTCGACACACTGGTCGACACGAACGCGGCGCCGATCAGCCACCAGGGCATCTTCCCCGAGGCCAGGAAGTACCCCCGCGCCGTCTTCTCGACGTTCCGGGAGGTCCACAGGCCCACCGTCACGACCAGCACGAGGGACCCGGCGATGACGGCAACGTCGACGGCGTTCAGCGCGAACTCGTTCATGCACTGTTCCGGGGTCGATCAGGGGAGCACGCGACTGGTCAGGCCCCGCTGATAGGCGTCCAACCGGCAGAAGCCCTCGGCGAACCGGCACCCGGCCGCCATGCCGCGAAACCGGTTCTGCGTCTCGATCATCTCGAGCAGGTCGGTGTCCGCCAGCCTCTTCATCGACACGAGCTGACTCTCGTGACACGCGAGCATCCGCCTCTTGGTTTCCATAACGTCGGTGATATCCACGTACTCGGTCGGCAGAAAGCCGATGCCCGCCACGTTGTCCATGTAGTAGACCTGGGCCTGGGCGAACCTGCACGCTGGCTGGCTCTGGCCCGGGATGTGCGGCAGGCCTTTCTGGAAGTAGCCGTCGAAGACAAGCTGGGAAACGTACCGGTGATCGGGATGATAATCATTGGGGCTGTGCGTGATGATCACGTCGGGATCGGCCTGGCGCATCAGATCGATCATGATGCGGCGCTGGGTTTCGTTGGGAAACACGTGCTCGTCGGTCACCCCCGCCCAGAGGAGGCGGGCGCCGATGAGGCTCGCCGAGGCCTCGGCCTCGCGCTTTCGCGTCGCCGCCAGCTCCTTGGGCAAAATGGCCAAGTCGCCCATGTCGCCGGCGGTGAAGACGGCCATGGTCACCGCATCGCCCCGCTCGGCGTAACGCGCGAGCGTCCCGGCGCAGTTGATCTCCAGATCGTCGGGATGGGCACCGATTGCCAGGATGTTCATCGAATCGGTCCTCCTCGCCCTATCCTTCCCCGTCGACGCCAGCTCATTGGTCCGCTACCAGTCGCTCACGGAACGCGCTATCCAGACCGAAAGCCCATCCTCCACGTCGCACTGCCGCAGGTCTTGGGAGAGGTCAACTCGAGACGCCACAAGTCGTCTTGAACGTATCTCAGTCGTTGTTTGATCTCAGTGTTGGGCGTGGCGGTCTTGATCCGGACGGTCTCGGCCGGCGCGAATCCCTTCGGCGCCCGGACGACGATCCCGTACGTCCATCCCCCGACCAGCTTCTGAACACATGATAAGACCCACTGCTCGGGATCCCACCGTACGGACTGGATGTCCACGCCGCCTTGGCTGATGTGACGATTGGTGCTCACGATTTGAGGCGTCTGACGGGCCTGCCGAACAGCGAAGACCTGGCAACTGTGCGGCCGGAGCGTCACCTCGAAGCCTTCCGACTTCACGCCCAGACACGCATCCCGCCAGAATTCGTGGACGACATACCGACCATTGGCTTCGAGGCCCAGATCCGCGAACCGCACACGAATCTGGCGCGGCGCGTCGGGCATGGGCTTTCCCCAGCAATCGTTCAGACCCCAGTTGAAAACGCCCACCACGTTCCACGTCTCGAAATCGCGCCGGATCTTCAGGTTCCACAGCTCCGGGAAGCGATGCTCGAACAGGTCCAGCGGCTGGGCCGTCTGCCCACAGGGCGGGATGATCCGCCGGACCATATCCAGCCGGGGGCCCTCGAGGCTGACGATCGAGTCGCCAATGCAAACGACGCCGCCCGTCAACGCCACCAGACTAATCCATGCCCTGGCCTCATCGAGCGTCAGCACCCGTTCGGCCTTCCATCGCTTGGCCGTATCCGGGTCGCCTGTGAAGATGACGTCGGGATGGTTGATCCACAACCGGTGGTTCAGGTAGTAGCGTCGGGCCAGCGTTCGAACGGATGTCAGGATGCCCTGGTCGTGGGGCCCCCTGGCCTTGTTCCAGACGGGCATGTTGTCCAGACCGAGGCGGATGACGTCCGCGTAGCCCACGTTCGAGATGATGGGAATGCCGACGGGATAGAGCATGCGCTGGTTGCCGATGGTTGCTCGGATCAGGCCCAAGGTATCGCGATAGGCCTCCTGCATCGTTTTGGTCGCATCGCCAAAGGGCGCGCAGGCCATCGCGTAGTAGAGGAAGTCGAGCTTGAAGCAGCCATAGCCCCAGTCCTGGGCCGATCTGCGGAACAGGTTCGTCAGCCACGCCTTCACCTCGGGCTTGGTCAGATCCAGCGCCATCTTGTTCTTGTCCAGGATCATCTGACCGAGCGCGCCCTTGGCGAGGAACCATGACGCGTGATCGCGTGCGAGCTTCGAATCCCCCTGGGCCGCAAACGGCGCCATCCAGATGCTCGTCTTGAATCCTAGCGTGCGCATGCGGTCGGCCAGGAACTTCATCCCTCTTGGGAACTTCTTGCCCGCATCCCAATCGCCCCACCCCTGCTCCCATCCGGCGTCTATGTGGAAGGTCTCCATGCCGTAGGGCAGGAGCTTCTTGGCGGCTGCGTCCATCTCGGCACACATGGACTGCTCGTCGATCCCTTGCTTGTACCGGGCGCACCAGGGATTCCACTTGACGAGCCGTCCGCGGGCGAACGGCCCGCACCCGGACACCTTGGCCACGCAGTCGGCCCATCGCTCAGCCGCCGCCAGCGGCTGGCCACGGGTGAGTTCCACGAAGACGCCGCCCTCACTGTCGATGCTCTGACCCGACTCGATCGGCTTGGGCGGATCGTAATGACACTGCGCAGCGAGACGCGATACCTTCGGGGGATCGCCCGACGCGACCTCTGTGCGAAACCCCGTCCTGGCCACATCATGGCTCAGGAAACCCAGCGCCAACCCGCGATCCTGCCTCGGGGCATAACACAGGATGTTGCCGTTGCTGTTGGCGGACTTGCTGGCCGGGAGCCGTCGCACGTAAAAATCCAGCATGAGTCCGTTGCCGTTCTCGACGAACCACACGTGTCGCGGATCCGAATCCAGGCCCAGGCCGGCTGTCGTCTCGAGCGGGATCAGACGAACCAGCTTCAGGCCCGCTTCGGTCGTGGCGTGGACGCTCGAGACAACCACGAAGAACGGCTGGCCATCGTAGAGCTTCGCGGCCGTCCTCACACAGAACGTCTTGCCGGGATCGGACCAGACGGGCAGGTCGAAGCGTTGGCCCTTCCCGAGCGTATCTCGGAAGGGCGTCTTTTGGGGCAGTGCGCCGGCGGCAGGCGGCGGCGTGCTGAAGCTGACCACCTTGTTGCCCTGTTTGAGGTCCACACGGGTCGACAGGTCCCCGAGGATCATCGCACCTTCCGGTGTCTTGACGGCCAACCGTCCCGTACCGGTGTCGTAGTCGAGGCGGTAGGTGTCGCACGTCCGCAAAGCCACCACCTCGGCCCGCGACTCCGAGACTAACCAGAGGACAAGCACCGCGAGGACCACCGATCGAGATCGTCTGTGCGTCATCTCGCTGTCCTCCACTCGCTGCGATCCACCACGAGGTCAGCACACCGTATCCAGGCATGGAGGTCTATACCGCGGGGCGTAGTCTAGTCGGTCGGGGGTCGCGGAGGAAGATCCCGTAACGAAGGAACCCGGTTCACCTTGCAGTCCTGGCAAGGCGTTTGTGATCCGCGCCGGTTCCGCCACACGCGTCCAGCGGCAACCGACCGGACGGCGGGGTCACACGGGATCGTCTGGTACCCCGATTCAGACGCCGATGCAGATAGTCTGTCGGACCTACAACGAAGTCGTCTCGCCGCCAACAAGCTCAGGCGTACAGATCGTTCATGAACCCGACCAGGAGTTCCTCGCAGACCGAGTCGGGCAGGACGTCGAGCACCGAGTTGATGACGGCCATTTCGTTGGGCAGCGTCGTGCCGCTGATCCCGCCCATCGCCAGGATCTGCTGAAACGCCTCCGGCGTCAGGTCCTGGATCGACTTTTCCACCTCGGCCCGCAGCTCCTCGATGTTCAGCGGGGCGTAGCTGTCCTTGACGGTCTGCAGGCCTTGGCCGAGCTCATCGAGAAAAGCGTCGACGAGCGGCGTGGTATTCTGGTTGACCGTGATGTGCAGGTTCGGCGGCGACAGCGGGGTGGACAGCTGCGGCTGGAGGTACCACCCGCGCTTGCCCATCTCGTCGGCGAGCTGGTAGACGTTAACGACGTCGGAAGCCATGGAGAACATGGGCATCTGGGGCTGGCCCAGGATCCGCAGGTCGCCGGTCGCGTGGATGCCGTCGATCATCCGCTGCGTGGTCTCCATGACCTCGCGGATCATGTCGCGGTACCCCTCCTCGCCGAAGTAGTGCAACACCGCCCACGCACCGGCCATCGGGCCCGCCGACTTGGTGCTGAGCAGCGTGGGGTTGATGAGCACGTACGTCGTCGTGGACGTGCTGGCGAAGATCTGATACTTGCGGATGTCCTTGTTGCGATAGAGGATGGACGATGCGTTTTTGGCCGCATAGCCGTACTTGTGCAAGTCGGTCGATATCGACGTAACGCCCGGCACGGAGAAATCGAAGTCGGGAACCGCGTACCCGCCCATCCGCCGCATGAGCGACAACTGAATCCCGCCGACGCAGCCATCCACGTGGAAGAGCAACCCTTTCTCCAGGGCCAGCGCGCCGACCTCCTCGATCGGGTCCACCACGCCCTGGGCGTACCCCGGGGCGGAGGCCACCAGTAGGATCGTGTTGTCCGTGATGGCGTCGCGCATGGCGTCGACGTCGGCGCGGAAGGTCTCGCGGTCGAACGGGACGAAGACGGGCTTGACGTCGAAGTAGGCCCCCGCCTTCCGGAACGCTGGGTGCGCGGTCAGGGGCAGCACCATCTCCGGTGCCTTGATCTCAGGCCGCTCGGCGCGGGCCTTGTCCCGGGCGGTCTTGACCGCCAGCAGGATGCTCTCAGTCCCGCCCGAGGTGAAGTTGCCGACGACGTGCTCGTCGCCGCGAAGCAGGTCGGCCACCATCCGCACCACCTCGTTCTCGAGTCTCAATACGCTGGGGTAGGTGGTCGGGTCGAGGGCGTTCTCACTGAGGTACATCATGTAGGCAGCCTTGGTGACCTCCTCGGCGTCCTTTCCGGGATCGTACGTGTAGGCCAGCACCTTACCCGACCGCCACGCCAGGTCTTGCTGCTTGTACTGCGCCAGGATGCTGAGGATCTCGTCCTTTCCCAGGCCGCGTTCCGGAAAGTTCATGGGGAGCTCCTGTGCTGGTGGACGTCCGGCGTCGGCTCGCCAAAGGGCGCAATCGTAGGACCGACAGGCTCGACAGGCAAGGCCAGTACGTCCAAGCGCCGGATCTGGCCTCGTTCAGAAAGGGAACTGGCTCCGCGCCGGATACGCACGCTTCTTCGAGGAGAGACCCCATGACGGCGGGGTGCCTGTCCCCTCTTTGAACCCGGATCTTGTTCGCACCGCGAGCCGGCAGAACGGTACAATAGTACGAGAGGGCGCGGACCAGGCCCAGGGCCGATCCGGGACGATCAGCGGGGGGCCTGCCAACAGAAACGGGCTCATAGGCTGAGGTGATGCCATGAAGGTGCTGATTGCGCTGGCGTTCTGCTTGGCGTGTCTGTTCGGGAGCTGTAGGAACGCACCCAGCGGCCCTGGCGACGCGAACACCCCCCCCGACGCGAACACGCCGGGTGATGCAAACACGCCGACCGATGCGAACGCCCTGGACGACGCCAACGCGCTCGCCGACGCGGGCGCGTCGACGCCGTTGATTCAGCCGACGGACCTGGAATACGTGGGCGCATTCGGACTTCCCGGAGGATCCAACGGCACGAGTTGGGAATGGGGCGGCAACGCGATGGCCTGTTGCCCGAAGGGCGACCCACAAGGCCCGGAGGACGGATTCGGCGGATCGATCTTCGGGACCGGACACGATTGGTATCAACAGATCTCGGAGATCAGCATCCCCGTCCCGGTCGTATCCCCGACCAAAAAGCTGAGCGACCTGAACACCGCCACCACGCTGCAGGGCTTTCAGGACATTCGGGGGAGGTTGGGCGTCGGTCAGATGGAGCTGCCTCGGGCGGGCATGGCCTATCTGCCGCCGCAAGGCGCGCAGACGACCGACAAGCTCCATTTCTGCTGGGGAGAGCACTATCAAGAAGCGCAGGTCGTCTCGCACGGCTGGTGCGAGTTGGACCTGTCCCGACCGAAGGCGGCCGGCGGGTGGTACCTCGGCGATCTCGCCAACTACAGCACCAACGACTACATGTTCACGATCCCGGAGGCGTGGGCGACGGCCAACACGCCCGGGAAGCTGCTCGCGACGGGGCGGTTCCGGGACGGGGGATGGTCGGGACAGGGGCCCTCCCTATTCGCCTATGGCCCGTGGAACCACGGCAATCCTCCCGCCGCCAGGACGCGTCTTGCGGCAACGCCCTTGCTGCTGTACTCGACCTCGTCTTACGACGAGCCAGTCGATCGCAAGATGAACGGCTATCACCACGCCGACGAATGGTCGGGCGGGGCATGGCTGACGGCCGGCGACCGGTCCGCGGTCATCTTCGTCGGGACGAAAGGGACGGGAGAGTGCTGGTACGGATTCGCCAACGGCGTCCGCTGGCCGGAGAATCCCCCCTATCCGCCCATTCCCCCGCCTCCAAACGATCAGCGGGGATGGTGGAGCACGGGCTTTGAGGGCCAGTTCGTCTTCTACAACCCCGGGCACCTGGCCGCCGTGGCGAAGGGCACGCTGAAGCGCTACGCGCCCCAGCCGTACGCCTCGCTGAACGTCGATGAGCACCTGTTCAACGTCCGATCCGCCCAACAGAAGTACCACCTCGGCGCGGCCAGCTTCGACCGGACGAACGGGCTGCTCTACGTCTTCGAGTACAGGGGCGACGGCGACAAGCCGCTGGTGCACGTCTGGCGGGTGACCTGATGGGACCCCTGCCGTCCTGACGTCGCCGGGACGCTACCTCGGTGTCCCCAGGACCTCGGGCAGGACCTGGGCGGCGGCCAGGGACATCGCGCGGGGCTCCTTGGCGTGATAGCCGAACACGAACACGGGCGGGGCGGTCGTCTTGTGGCGCTGTCCGGGCGCCAAGCGCTTGTCGACCTCGAGGCGCAAGTCTGAATGGATGCCGCCGCCCTTGTCCCGCCAGTAACGGCAGGCGTAACCCGAACCGCTCGTGTAGACGACGCCGACCCCCAGGCCCGCCTGCCGATCGACCCATCCGCCGGCGGGCAGGTAGTAGTTGGGCACGTCCACGCCGTCGGGCTCATCGCCCGCGGGATCCCCGCCGATGCTCGGCGCAATCCAGTGGAAGACCTCGACCAGGTGCCATGGCTGGCTATCCGTGTTCTCAACCCACAGGCATTGGCTCGTGATGAAGGGCGTCTTGACCGACCGGGTGGGAACGCGGATCCGCCACCCGGCGCGGTACCGATGAGGACGGGCGCGGCGCTGCGCGCGCTGGCCCGTCTCGTCGTCGACGCGGGTGATAGGCTCGTCCCCGCCGGCGTAGCTCAGCTCGAGGTCCAAAGCCGTCGCGTCGGCCTCCACGTGCTTGGCGACGAGCTTCGCCCGGTTCGCACGAACCCACATATGCTGGCCAACGTCCTGATGGAGCAAGCTGGTTAGAGAACCAAGGACCCGGTCGCCGAGCTGGAGTCTGCACGCGTCCCCGCCATGTGAGATCGTCACGCGCATGGGGCCGACCGACAGGTCAACCGGAACGGGCGGGTGCTGGGCCATGCTTCGCGGAGGGTTTGTGGTCCAGGGCGCCAACGATTGCGGCCTGGCGGGTCGGATCTTGCCGGCCAGGTGCAGCTCGTACACCCGCGGGTTCAGCCGCGCGCACGCCTCGGTCAGCAGCTTGTAGGGCTTGCCGTCGACGTTGGTCAGGCCATAGTTGCTGTCCTCCGGAAACGTCTTGCTGATGCCCAGCGCCGGCTCGTCCACCCACATGAAGTAGTTGCTGCCGACCATGAACGGCAGGCTGAACAGCAGCGTCTGGTAGTGTTGGAAGCACTTCGTCTTCTGCGCCTGCGTGTCGACCCGCATGCCCGCACCGTGCTTGCAGGGCAGGCCTGCGTCGAGGGCAGGAAAGCTCCACTCGGTGATCATCATCGGTCGGCCGCACTTGGCATGACACTGCTTCAGGTACCCGATGAAGCTCGCACGCACGCCCATTTCGACGTCGATCCGCGGATACGTGTTCAGCGACACGACGTCGCAGTACTTGCCCGCGATGTCCCAGATGTCCGGCGCGCCGCCCGCGAACCGGCAGCCCAGCACCAGGTGGTTCGGATCGTATCGGCGGATGGCCTCGGCGGCGATCTTGAAATACCGCTCGACCGCCAGACGCAGGAACCCATGGGCCACGTCCTTCGCGGCGTCACATTTCGGCTGACCTGGCTCGGTGTGTTTGGCAAGCTCATCGAAGCTGGTCAGCTTCGTCCCCCAATGCGCGTTGAACGTCTTGATGTCCTGGACCTGCTGTCGAACGAACTTCAGCCAGGCCTGCTTGGCCGAATGCTCGGCCGGCTTCTTCCACGCCTCGACGAACACGCCCCAGGTCGTGTGGATCTTGCCGTACCACTCCAGCTCGTTGTCGATGAAGTAGCCGATCACCCACGGGTCGTCTTTGTTCGGGGCGCACTGCCGGCGGGCCAGCTTGTCGCAGTGCCTGGCCCACTTGGGGCTAAAGACGTTGGGCACGCCCGTCCACGTGGTCTTTGGCACGATGTCATCGATGGGCGAGAACCCCGAGCCCCACCCGCACCAGAGGATATGGGCGAAGTGGCGGTGGCGGAGCAACCGCGAATGGTTGGCCGGCAGCGTGTTGAACCCCCAGGCCTCGAGCTGGCCGGCCACGACGTCGGCCCAGGCGGCCTCGCTGCCGTACTTGGCCTTCATGTTCCGGTGGTAGGGCGCATAGCCGAGCTTCTCGCACCAGTGCACGTGGTAGCTGATGTGGTCCGTGCCGACCATGTAGAACCCCCGGCCGTTCGGATCGATCATCCACCACGTGCCGTCGATCTGCTTGGGGTAGAAGAAACCGGTCGCCTTGCCGCGGATCCGATCGAATCCCTTCAGCGTGTAGGACTTGATGTCGGGCTTCGGTTTGGTCGGCGCGGGCACGACGTCATCCACCGTCGCCACGACGTCGTCAAACCGGGCGATGAACCCGCTGCAGTCGACGGCGGGCTGACCCGAGGTAACGGCCTTGTTGTCGAGCTTGCAGGCCAGCCGCGTTCGGACCGTACCGTCCAATTCCGCCACGGTCCCCTCGATGCCCTCCGGCGCCATGGCGACCCGCAAGCGGTAGGGCCGACCGAACTTCCACGCGAAGTCGCCGCCCACATGCGACGTCCGCGTGAGCTTCGTCTCGGGCGCATCCGCCGCCAACCACTTGCCGTCGAGCATCTCCTGCAGCTCGACGAAGTGCCTGTTGCCGTGCTCGTCCGGCGCCTCGACCAGCGCAAGATGCCAGTAATGTCGCGCATCGCGCCGCACCGCGACCCCCGCAATGGCCCAGTCGCGCGCCGCGCGCTTGTCAACGGTCAGGACCGCCTCGATCGCCACCCGCCGCCCGTGCGGAGCGGCCTGGAGCACGGCGAACGTCTTGCCGCCCCCGTCCACCACTAGCCGCCCATCCCGGACCTCCCACGCCACGCTCTCCGCGAACCAGGTCGGCTCGCCCTCGCTCCCGTTCGGGTAGTCAAAGGCGTCTCGGTGCTGGTACGGTCCGATCAGCGCCGCCGGCAAGAGAACCCACAGCCACATGTCTCACCTCCCGTGCCATGTCCACAAAGGTCGACGCCCGAGGATACCCCAACCAGATGGACCGTTCCACCGCTCCGACATGTCGGAGGGGGCAGCGCTGCCTGTCGCGGTTGACCTGCTCGGACAACAGGCTACGCTGGTGCGTGGTCATCCGTTCCTGGCCTCCGTGCGATGACCGCCAACCAAGTCGGGGAGCCCATCCGGCAAGAGGATAGAGGATCATGTGCAAGGCAAACAGCTGTATCGGCGTCGCCATCGCCCATCTGACAATCATCTGCATGCCGCTGGTTGCTGCGGCGAAACAATCTGTTGAAGTGCCCAAGGGCGGTGAGATTCTCGCGAAGACAGGCGTGAAGGGCGGCCTAGTCGTTCACGTTGGGTGTGGCGACGGTCGGCTGACGGCTGCGCTGTGTCTGAATGAGCGATACCTGGTGCACGGCCTCTGCGCCAACGCAGCCGACCTCGAGAAGGCCCGCGAGCATGTCCGTTCGCTCGGGGTGTGCGGCAAGGTATCGATCGAGCCGTGGTCCGGGAGGGGCCTGCCGTACGCGGACAACCTGGTCAACCTGCTGGTCGGCGAGGACCTCGGCGGGATCGGCACGGACGAGGTGATGCGTGTCCTGGTTCCCAACGGCGTGGCGTACGTCAAGAAGGACGGCAAGTGGACCAAGACCGTCAAGCCGCGACCCGAGCAGATCGACGAATGGACGCATTACCTGCACGACGCGACCGGCAACGCCGTGGCGAACGATTCGGTCGTCGGGCCGCCCCGGCGCCTTCAGTGGGTGGGCAGCCCGAGATGGTCGCGGCATCACGATCGCATGGCGAGCATGAGCGCGCTCGTCTCGGCCGGGGGGCGGATCTTCTACGTCTTGGACGAAGGCCCGACCGCTTCGATCCAGCTCCCCCCCAAGTGGGTCCTCATCGCGCGGGACGCCTTCAACGGCACGGTCCTGTGGAAGCGACCGATTCCGACGTGGCACACGCACTTGTGGCCGTTCAAGAGCGGCCCGGCCCAGCTTCCGCGCCGGCTCATCGCCGTGGGCGACCGGGTGTACGCCCCGCTGGGGCTCGAGGCCCCGCTGACCGCACTGGACGCGGCGACCGGCGAGACCGTCCGAACCTACGACGATACCAAGGCTACCGAGGAAGTGATTGCCTCGGACGGCGTGCTCTTCCTGCTGGTCAACCCCTTGCCGACGGAGCGGGAACCTTACAAGCCCGTGCACAGGGGGATCGGTGAGGCGAAACGACGCGTCACGCGCGACTGGCCGTGGGATCAGAAGGAACGGTCGATCACGGCCATCCAAGCGGCGGCGGCCAAGGTCCTCTGGCGAAAGCAATACAAGGTCGTCCCCCTGACATTAGCGGCCGATCGACAGCGCGTGCTGTTCCATGATGGTGAGAAGGTCGTCTGCCTGGATCGGCGAAACGGCGACGTATTGTGGACCTCGCCGCCGGTCTCGAGACGTCCTTCGATCGCAACAGCCTTTGCGCCAACGCTCGTGATCTACAAGGACGTCGTTCTGTTCTCCGGCGGCGACCGGTCGATGACGGCCCTGTCGGCCAAGACCGGAGAGGCCCTGTGGACGTCCAAACACGCCCGATCCGGGCACAACTGCCCGGAGGACCTTCTCGTCGTCGACGAGCTGGCGTGGTCGGGTGCGACCGCGGGCGGCAAGGACTCCGGCGTCTTTACGGGGCGCGACCTGTACACGGGCGAGATCAAGCGCGAGTTCCCGCCTGACGTGGAGACCTACTGGTTCCACCACCGATGCTATCGGGCCAAGGCGACGGAGCGGTACATCCTCCCGGCAAGGACGGGAACCGAGTTCGTCGACGTCCGATCGAAGCACTGGGAGGCGCATCATTGGGTTCGGGGCGGCTGCATCTACGGCATTATGCCGTGCAACGGGCTGATCTACGCGCCCCCCCACAGTTGCGCCTGCTACCTCGAATCGAAACTCAACGGGTTCTGCGCAGTCGCGCCCGAGTCGCCGGCGCGACGGGGGCCTGAGCCCGCGTCGGACGACGGCAGGCTCGAGCGCGGCCCGGCGTATGACGAGCCGATCACCGGCGCGACGTTAGCAGGTCAGGACGATTGGCCCACGTATCGCCATGACGCGGCGCGGAGCGGATTCACCAAGACGAGCGTCCCTGCTGAGTTGAAGCGCGTGTGGCAGACCGAGATCGGGGGCAGACTCAGCAGTGTCGTGATCGCCGAGGGCAAGGTCTTCCTGGCGTCCGTAGACACGCACACGGTGCACGCCCTCGACGCAAACTCCGGAAAGACCGTCTGGCGCTACACGGCCGGCGGACGGGTGGACTCGCCCCCAACGATCTACGAAGGCCGGGCGCTGTTCGGTTCGGCCGACGGCTGGGTCTACTGCCTGCGCGCCTCCGACGGCAAGCTGGCCTGGCGGTTCCGCGCCGCGCCGGCCGATCGACGGCTCGTCGCGTTCGAGCAGGTCGAGTCGGTCTGGCCCGTTCACGGTAGCGTGCTCGTCTGCGACGACGTCGTCCACTGCGTCGCGGGCAGGTCGATGTTCCTCGACGGCGGTCTGCGTCTGTGCCGGCTCGACGTCAAGACGGGGCGGAAGCTGTCGGAGACCGTCCTGGACGACCGCGATCCGGAGACCGGCGACAACCTGCAGGTCCGGGTCAGGGTTCTCAACATGCCCGTCGCGCTGCCCGACGTGCTGTCAAGCGACGGCCGGCACGTCTACATGCGATCCCAGCGGCTCGGCCTGGACGGCAGCCGCAACGAGGCCACCCCCGCCCCGATGGACCCGACCGAGCTGTCTGCCCTGCAGGCGGGTGAGGAAGCGCACCTCTTCTGCCCCACCGGCTTTCTGGATGGGTCGTGGTTCCACCGGGCCTACTGGGTGTTCGGACGGAGCTTCTCGTCGGGATGCAACTGGTACTTCCGCGCGGGCCGATACGCGCCGGCCGGTCGGATCCTCGCGTTCGACGACGCCTCCGTCTACGGATACGGACGCAAGCCGCAATACTTCCAGTGGACCACGCCGCTGGACTACCGTCTGTTCGCCACGAGCAAGGACATCCCGCGCGTCGAAGCACCGTCAAGGAGAGGCAAGGGCGGGGGATCCAAGATCCGTGTGGCGAAATCCGAGAGCCTCAACCCAGCCGGCAGCCCACTCACCGTGGAAGCCTGGGTCAAAGCGGAGCACGGCGACGGCGTGGTCCTGGCGAGAGGAGGCGCCTCCCACGGGTACGCCCTCATCGTGAGGGGCGGCAAGCCCCGGTTCGTCATCCGCGTCAAAGAGGACGTCAAGTCGGTCGGCGCGAAGGAGAAGATCGTAGGCAAGTGGGTCCACCTCGCCGGCGTCCTGACGGACGACAAGAAGCTGCAGATCTACGTGAACGGCAAGATCTCCGGCACCGGCAAGGCCGGCGGATTCATCGCGGCCGACCCGCACCAGCCGATGGACATCGGCGCAGACGAGGGAAGCACCGTCGGCGCGTACAAGGCCCCATTTAGGTTCACTGGCGTCATCGACGAAGTGAGGATCTACCATCGGGCACTGACCGCTGACCAGATCGCCAAGCACCATGCGCCGCCGGGTCAGGCGGCCGGCGAGGAGGCCGATCTCGTTCTCTGCTACTCGTTCGACAAGGGAGACGCCGCGGACGACTCGGGGAACAAGAACGACGGCGTCATCACAGGCGCCGAGTCTGTGCAGGGGAAGTCCGGCAAGGCCATGAAGTTCGTCGGCAAGGAACGCAGCGTGCCGTCCGTGATCAAGTGCCGTTGGGTCGAGGAAATCCCCCTGCACGTGCGAGCGATGGTCCTGGCAGGCAAGACGCTCTTCATCGCCGGCCCGCCGGATCTCATCGACGAGGAAGAGGTCTTCAAGGGCCCCGACGATCCCGCGCTGCGCGAGAAGCTCGAAGAACAGGTCGCCGCCCTAGAAGGAAAGCAGGGCGCCCTGCTCTGGGCCGTCTCCACGACGGACGGCAAGAAGACGGCGGCGTACGAGATCGAGTCCTCGCCCGCCTGGGACGGCATGGCCGCTGCGGGCGGACGGCTGTACCTATCCACGACAAGCGGTCAGGTGTTGTGCATGGGGGTCCGGTGAGCAAGCCGACGTGTATTCTGTTCAACTTGCAGCGGTTCAGCACCGAAGACGGTCCCGGGATCCGGACGACGTTGTTCTTCAAGGGGTGCCCGCTTGCGTGCGCATGGTGCCACAACCCCGAGGGGATGAAGGCAAGCCCGGAGACCGTGTGGCAACCGACACTGTGCCTCGGGTGCGGCGACTGCGCCGCCGCCTGTCCGCGGGACGTCATCCGCCTGACCGACGGTCGCGTTCGGATCGACCGGGAGCGGTGTGAGGCGTGCGGGGAGTGCGTCGAGGCATGCCCCTCCGGCGCGCTCGAGCGAGTCGGGGTCGAATACGGGGCGGACGAGCTGCTGACCGAGGTCCTGAAGGACCGGACCTTCTACGCCACGTCCCGAGGCGGGGTGACCTTCTCCGGCGGGGAGCCGCTGACGCAGCATGAGTTCTTGCTGGCGTTCGGACCACGCTGCCGCGCGGAGGGCGTGCACGTGGCCCTGGACACATCTGGCTTCGCCCGACCCGATTGGATCACGCCCGTGCTGGCGTCCGTCGATCTGGTGCTGTTCGACCTGAAACTCATGGACCCGAACGAGCATAAGCGGCTGACGGGCGTCCCGCTGGACACGGTCCTGGCCAATCTCGACGCGGTGGTGGCTTCGGGGCTGCCGGTCTGGATCCGTACGCCCGTGATCCCCGGATACACCGACGACGAACAGAACCTGAGGGGGATCGCGGCCTACGTCAAGGCGCACGTGCCGACGGTGGCGCGGTATGATCTGCTGGCGTTCTCGAACCTGTGCACGTCGAAGTACGAGATGCTCGACCGATCCTTCGCACTCTCCGGCGTGCCGCTGCTGACGGCCGACACCATGGAGCGATGGGCCGACGTGGCTCGAAGCGAAGGAATCGAGAGCGTCCGTTGGTCCGGCCCGACGCGGGAACGCGACGCGGGTCGGCGTGCCGAGGAGGTCGAGACGCCATGACCACAGCCGCCGCCACCGGCCCGATCGACGCGGACCTCGCCGAGGCGCTGCACGGCGAGATGGTGCCCAAGTTCCTCGCCACGCAGGACGCGTCGGGCAAGCCGAACGTGGTGCCCATCATCAGCCTCGACGCGACCGACGATCGGACCATGATCTTCGGCGAGCTGTTCATGTGGAAGACGCGGGCCAACCTGGAGGCGGACGCTCGCGTCAGTGCGGCCGTGCTCACCGAGGACCTCCGCGTCTGGACGATGCGCGGCCGATTCCGTGGGTTCATCGACACGGGTCCGTACCTCGAGGAGATGAACCAGAAGGAGATCTTCCGCTACAACGCCTACGTCCGCGTCAGTCGGGTGGGCATCATCGACGTCGAAGCCGTAACGGGAGCCTGGCGGCGGTCGACGTTGGGCGTAGCCGCCGAGCTCCTGACGGTCATGGCGATGAAGCCCCTCATCGTCCGCCGGGGTCTTGGCAATCCAAAGACGGGCGAGCGGATCCCCCCGCGCGTGTCCGAGAAGTTCGCCAGGACCCATGCGCTCAAGGTCATCGCGTACCGGGGCCCGGAGGGGCATCCCGAGATCGCACCCGCCTTCTCGCTGCTGCCCGCCTCGTCTCAGGGCATGGTGTTTCGGGCAAGGCACGACAACGCGGGGTTGCGAGCGCTGGGACCAAATACGCCGATCGCCGCGTCGGTGATCACGATGGACCCCATCGCCTACCAGGTCAAAGGCGTCTACGCTGGCCAACAGCTCACGCCCGCCGGCCGCATCGGCCGGATCCGCGTCGACGAGGTCTACTCCGCAAGCCCCCCCCTACCGGGAGAGCCGATCGCGCTGCAACCCCCCGCGTGACCTGCGATGCGCCCGAGCCCACACACAACGCTTGGCGCGGTCCGCAGGTGCGGCTAGGGTTCCCAATAAGTCCAACCAATGAGGGGTCCAACATGTATCGATCTCGATTCGCGTGGGTGGGGGCTGCGTGTGTGACGGGTTGCCTGTGGCCTGGATCGGCGCTGGCCGTCGAACCGCCCGGCATCGTCTACCAGAGCGAGGCCATCTCGACACCGACGTCGGCCTGGCAACTGAACAAGCGATCGTACGATCGGTGGATGCTCTGGACAACCGAACAGGACATCCAGCGGAAGCGATCCGGCGGGGCCGTGCTGGCCAGCCCACACGTGGCGGCCGATCGCGCCTCACCGCAGGAGGGCGCGCCGCCGCTGCACAGCGTCGTGACCGATCTGAAGCCCGGCGTCTATCTCGTCTACGTAAGCAACCCGGGTAGGGCGCTCGCCTACTCCCGCAACGGCAAGACGTGGTTCAAGCACTCGTCTGGCGAACTCTGTCTGGGAACGCACCACGTCACCGACGGACGCTTCGAGCTGTGGGTCGACGATCGCTACGCGTATCCCCAGGACCGACCCGGACCGGGGTACTACGACTACCTCCGGTTCGTCCCGGTGCCGGCCTCGGCGCAACAGGTGGAACGGCATCTGGTGTGGCACGGCCTGGAGCGATGGCTGCAGAGGGAGGGCCGGGGATTCGCCGTGCCAGCCCACAAGACGACCGACTGGGTGGGATTCGAGCGCGAAGGCGACCGTATCATGGCAGGCAAGCCGGGCGACCGGTTCAGCTACGTCTTCGATCGTGCCGGCGCGTTCTACCTGGCCTTGCAGATGAACGACGATGACGACGGCGTCGAGCAGCTCGTCGTCCGCCTGAACCGCCAAGAAATCGGCTGCATCGTCGCCGCCGACAGGCACGGCGGGGCGGCGCTCTTCAGCCTCAAGCAGCCGCTGAAGGTGACGAAGGGCGATACGCTGACCTTCACCTGCCAGACGCCCGTCGGTTTCTATCGAATCCACAAGCTCTACCTGGCCGACAAGCCCATCATCCCGCCACCGCCGTCGATCGAGCACGTCGAGATCTGGTCGCCCGAGCCGGGCTCGGCGGACCTGTGTTGGATGACGACGGCCGTCGTGGGAACCGGCGTGGTGGAGTACGGCGTGGTCGGGCAGGCCGGCAAGACGATTCGAAGCCCCTACCACGGCCGCAACCACCGTGTCCAGCTTCGCGGGCTGGACCCAACCGCATCGTACCAGGCCACGATCCTCGCCGAGTACAAGGACAAACGCCTGACGCCGCGGACGGTTCGGTTCAGACCCGTCCCGAAGACGCCGCCGCCGACCCAATCGCTGAACGTCGAGCTGACCGTTCCCGAGCCAACCGCCCACCCCCGCCGGAGCTGGCCTGCGACCGTCGGCATGCCGTTCGCCAAAGGGGCGCTGGCCCGGATCGACGACCTGCGTCTGTTCGATCCGGCTGGACAGGCCGTTCCGCTCCAGGCCGAAACGTCCTGCCGCTGGCCCGATGGAAGCGTCAAATGGGCGACGCTCAGCTTCCTGGCCAACTCGGCCCCCGCTGGAGCCGGTAGCTCGGGAACGGGTGCCCCGTACGTGTTGAAGGCGCAGCCCAAGTGGCCGCAGTCAGCGCCGCAACCCGGCAAGACGGTAACGATTCAGGAGACCCCACAGGCCTGGCGGGTCAGCACGGGGGTGCTGGGGTTCGACGTCGGCAAGACCACGCCGGCGCTGTTTCACCACATGGGCATCGATCGCAACGGCGACGGCAAGATCGCCGACGACGAGCGCGTCCGGGCGAAGGCCCTCGGTGCGAATCTCAAGTTGGAGACCGGCGATGGGACGTTCCTGACGTGCGGCCCGCCATCGCCGGAGGGGATCGTGCTGGAATCGAACGGTCCGGTGCGCGCGGTCCTGAAATGGTCCGGCCGGCTGGTGACGCCCGACGGCAAGCCCGGTTGGGCGTACCTGATCCGGCTGACATTGTGGAACGGCCAGCCCACGATCGGCCTCAACGCATCGGTCTGCAACGATGACGCGACCCCGCCGTTCCGACCGATCAGCGCCCTGGCCCTCCGCGTGCCGCTCGACGGCGCGGGCGGGGTCCGTGGCGGGTTCGACGGCAGGCCGTTGGAGCCCGTGCCGGACGCGGAGGGGTTGTGGATCCATCAGGACACGGACAACCACCACCGTCTCCGCACGGGCGGCAAGACCGCCGACGGCAAGCGGGCGGTCGGCGTGGCCGCGGCCGCTGACGACCGGACGCGCGTCACCGTCCTGATCCGCAATTTCTGGCAGACGTATCCGAGCGGCTACGCGATCAAGCCCGACGGCGTGCACGTGCGACTGCTGCCGCCGCTGGCGGCCGACGCCTACGGCAAACCAAGCAGCGAAGGCGATCCATGGTTCGCCCGGCTCTACGCGTGGTTCAAGGACGGCAAGTACCTGTTCCGCGCCGGGCAGCTGACGCAGCACGACGTGTTCGTCCGGTACGACGCGGCGGGCGCAGGCGGCGATCCGGATCCGCTGCGGTTCGCCGCCTGGATGTCGCACCCGCTGCTCCCGCAGGCGCCACCGGCGTACCTGTGCGCCACTGGGGTGCTGGGCCGGCCGCTGTTCCCGCGAACGCCGGGGGTGTGGGACGAATATGAAGCATACTTCGAGCGCGGGTTCCGAAACACGCTCAAGGACCGCGAGAAACGCCGGACCTACGGCTGGATGCACTATGGCGACTGGTTCGGCGAACGCTATCTGAACTACGGCAACAACGAGTACGACCTGGCCTGGGGCACGGGGCTTCAGTGGATGCGGACGGGCGACCGCCGCTACTTCAACCGCGGTCTGCAGATGGCCCGTCACTTCAGCACCGTCGACATGCTCCACGCGCCGTTTGCGGAGAGCCAGCACTGCCTGGTGTGGACCCACTGCTTCAATCACGTCGGCACGGCCCTAAGCGTCGAGGAGCTGCGGTTCCGCGCGGATGACAAGGCAGCCCAGGCCTACCTCGAGAGGTTCCGGCGGATGCTTCACGGCGTGAGGGACGCCCAGGGCCACGTCTATCAGCAAGGCAACTGGCTGTACGCGGCCCTGACAGGTGATCGCTGGCTGCGTGATGCGGCCGAGCGCGTCTGTGCACACCAGGCCCGAAAGCTGACGCCGAACTTCAGCTTCGGCATCGAACGGTCCGGCGGCTGGCCGCTGATCAACGCCGGGGCGGCCTACAACTTCAGCGGGAATCCCTACTACCTCAATGCCGCCCGGATCATGATCGAGCGATGTCTCCAACGCCAGGACCCGGCCACGGGCGGTTGGCTGCACCTCGCGCCGATCGGCGAAACGGCGGGCGTGCGCGTCGTTGGGGGCAAGGCCTTCGCCGTCGGCATCCTGACGCACGGCATCCTGCGCTATCTCGAGCAGGAACCCAACGACAGGCCCGACGTCAGACACATGCTGGTCCGCGGGGCCGACTGGCTGATGAACGAATCGTGGAACCCCGGCAAGGGGTTCCGCTACATCAGCCGCGCCCCCAACTACCGCGACAGCGGCGGGCGGGGCGCGACGTGCCTGCTCAACGCGGAGGTCATCGCCTTCGCCCACGAGCAGACCGGCGACCCGAAGTACCTGGTGTTCTGGCGGGAGATGATGCGCGGCATGCTGGCAACGACCTCGAGCAGCATGGGCAAGAGCTTCAGCATGAACGTTCGTCAGACGGTGTATGGGTTGGACCGGGTTCGGCAGCGGGGCATCACGTCCGCGCCGACGTCGCCATAGGGGACCCAGCTCGGCCGAGCAACGCCTGGGCCCTGTGACGATCCATCTGTATGAGGAGCCATCACATGGCTGTTGTGGTCAGGCACAATGAGACGGGGCAGGAGTGGATCCTGCTCGGGACCGGATTCGGCATGTACAAGGCCACCCGTCCCTCGGTCTTCTTCGGTAACCTGCTGCCATCTGACGAGGAAGGACAGGTCACGACGGTCGCGGTTTGTGACCGCGAGGGGACGATCGGCTGGGTTCACTCCAATGAACTAACGGTCGTGCAGATCGACGGTGAGTCGCCGTCGGACATCCTCAGGTAGGCACCGTCGGTCGCTGGATTCACTTCCGTGTGATCCTGCGGATGACCTCCACTTCGTCTGGGCGATAGGGCGTGCCGTCGCGGCGAAGCAGATCGTGGTGCCAGACCTTCGGTTCCGGCGCGCCCTTGGGTGATCCCCACGGATAATGCGTCTGCGTCCTGCCGTTCACCAGGCCCCAGGAATAGCAGCCAACCCCCTGCTCCTTGAAGACCGGCAGGTCGGTCTCGAACCGGCTGCCCAGGCTTCGGGACATCCATTCGGTGCAGAGGATCGGGCGGTGGTGGACCTTCAGGTCGGTGATCGCTTTCCGCACGGCCTCGAGCTTGCTGTATCTGTGGAAGCTGATGACGTCCGACCGCTCGACGCAACAGCGGTTCAGCTCCGCGAGCCGATCGCTCCAGACGCCGACCGTCAGCGGCTGTGTCGGACCGGCGCTGCGGGCCCAGTCGAAGGCCGCCTCGAGAAGAGGCAGGCTCTTGTTGCCCATCCTTGAATTGCCCGGTTCGTTGTACAGGTCCCAGACGACGACGCGCGGGTCGCGGCCGAACCGTTTGATCAGGTCGACGACGTATCGCTCCAGGTCAGGCCAGACGGACCGGTCGGTGACCCGCTTGAGCCCGGGGCTCGACGTCCATCCGGAGTTGTGCACGCCGGGAACGGGATCGTCCTGCTTGCCCAGGTAGGGTTCCCTGCCGGAAAACGCGCAGTCATCGAACAGGCAGGGCATGACCGAGATGCCATGCTTGTCGGCGACGGTCAGGAACCGATCGAGCCGCTGCACCAATCCCTCCGGGTCGTGCTTCCAGACCAGATACTGCACGAAGACGCGGCAGGTGTTGAAGCCGATCTCGTGCGCCCATCCCAACTCACGATCGATGGTCTTGAGGTCGAACGTCTCGGCCTGCCACAGCTCGGTGGTGTTGACGGCCGTGCTCGGCAGGAAATTGAACCCGCACAGCCACGGCTGCTTGTCGGCCCACGCCAGGGCCCGCTGGGCGGTCCACCGCTCCGGTCGCGTCGTCTTGCCCGTCCCGGCAGACACCATCCCAGCACCGAGCAGGACCGCTCCCGTCGCGGCAGCAACGACCGTCATCACGTGCATCATCCAAAGACTCCGCGTCAGGCCCCTACAAGGGAACGAGCTCGACAAACGCCGTCCCGCCCGGTCGAATCGTCACGCGAATGGCATCGCCGACAGGTAGGGCCTTCGCCGATCGCCACGCGCGGGCCGACTTGACCGGGAATCGCGGCCGCAGGACGACGTTCGCGACCGCATCCGGATCGATCACGGCCGATTTGCGCGGACGCTTCGTCACGCCGCCGTTGTTGACCAGCTCAACGACCCACCCACGCCGGTTGCGGTTGATCTGGTATTGCACCGGATCGCCTTGAAGACCCACGGGCAGGTACTCGTCGGCCAGGCGGGCCAATCGCTCGTGCGAGATCGCAGTCGTCCTGCCTGTCGCGGGATTCGTCCAGGGCTCGAGCACCTCGATCTTGCCCGTCCCTCGCAGTCGGTCGTAGTGGTCGCCGAGCGCCTTGACGTGCCGCGGGTGCAACAACAGCGTGCTCCCCTTGCGAAGCGCCCGATGGAGTTCGCAGACGAAGCCTGGATCGAACGTAATGTCGCCGACCAGCAGGATCACCGGATACGCCCCCAACACATCCGCATTCGCTGAGGACAACACCCCATCGAACATCTCGCCATAAGGCGTCGGCCGCAGATATCCCTGCTCGTTGTGCTCGATGGCCGTGCCGTGGAAGGCCGACCCGGGGAACAGCTGATGCGCGAACAGGTCGAGCACCTCCCGATCGGCCGGCGTGACGTCCATGATCCCCCACGGCCGGGCGCCGTACGGTTGATAGCCCGCCAGGTGGTCGAGCACGATGACCACCGGCGTATAGGGCACGCCCCGGTCGAAGCGGCGCATCAGGGCGAACACCTCGGCGGCCTTGCGGCCGTGCGACGTCAGCCGCCAGGGCGCTTCGGCGCGCTCGAAGAAGATGGCGATGCTGTTCTCCGGGGTCACCATCGCAGCACCGGCGAACCAGGCATGCAGCCACATCCGCTCGTAGAGGCTCAGTGAGTGGCCCGCGTCCAGACCGCGCGCGACGTTACCCTCCATCCGCAGGGGGCCCGCCGTCGTGCACGAGCCCGCGTACCAGGGACTGACCTGCACCGACCAAGGCCGTCGCCACTGTCTGGCCGCACCCCGGGCGAACGCGATCTTGGACTGCGTGTGGGCGATGTTCTCGCCGAGTTCGAGGCCGATGAGCGCAGCGCCCCACTCGGCGGCATACGCTTCGTAGTGCGAGTGCCCGGTCACGCTGATGTTGCGGCCTCGCATGTATCGATTGCGGGTGCCGAAGTAGTCCTTCAAGACGTCGTAGCATTCCCTGCGGCTGGTCGGCCTGGTGTCGTATCCCGCCAGTCCGGCCGGCTTGATCAGGTGCTTGTGCGCCTCGAACACCTTCGGATCGGGGTAAACGCTCTTCCACCACCCCTCGACCGAGGACAGGTGATGGAAGTAGTACCCCCACTCGCCGAGTTGAATCCCGCTGAAGACCCCGGCGCGGTCGAGGATTCGCATGGCGGCCTCGTCCGCGTCGCTCAGTCGAGCGCGCCCCTCCTTGATCTGCATGTCCGAATACCCGGGATAACAGATGACGGGCCAGCCCACCGTAGCAAGGTACTCAAACAGCGCCTTGCTGCGGTGCAGTGCGGGCGGCCCGGGATCGAAACCATTGCCCAATCCCTGTTCGCGCATGACGGCCACCAACTGTCGCAGACGCGTGAGCTCTCCCGGGCAGCCGTAGATCGTGAAGGTGAATTCGTGGCCTGGCAGGGGCTGGACCCGCCACCGCCCGGCAGCCAATTCCTCATAGCGCGGCCACGTCTTGGCCCGCTGAGACGCTGCCTGCTCCGCAAGCGCCGCGGGGATCGCGGCGATCATGAGAACGACCCATGCCAGGCCGCTACGAAGCCCGACACCGAACCGAGGTCCCCCTCGACGTACTGCGCTCGTGTCGGCGGCCCTCCTGGTGGGGTGTTTCATTGTCATGGTGTCGCATCCACACGGCCCCTACTGGCTGATGATCGTGAACATCACGTGCCAGCCCGCGCCGCCACTGAGCACGCCCGGCTTCTTGTCGGTCGTGTCCACCGGGCCCATCTCGCCGGCACAGTAGCAGCCGAACAGCGGCAGGTCCTTGCCCATCTCCTTCTGGATGGCGGCCAGCTCGTCGGACATTCGCTTGAGCTTGCTCCGCCGGCCCGCGCAGTCGAAGGCCAGCGCGGCGATCGGCTTGCCCTTGGCCCCGGCCAGCGCCGCCGCCACGCCCTGGCGGGCGGTGGCGATCACCTTGTCCTCCTCCTTGGCCTGGCGACCCGCTAGCGAGACCTTGAAGTCGCCCGACAGCAGCAGTGCAACCGCGGCGTCCTCGTGCATCTTCCCGCGGTAGTAGACGAACGTCTGACCGGCGTTCTTGTTCACGCAGCCGCCCGTGATCGGAAACGCCTTGCCTAACACCTTCTGCACGCCCTCGACGATGGCCTGGTTCTTTGGGGAGTGCGCGTCGGGGATGAGGATGCACAACCGGTCGCCGTCGGTCCGCCGCAGCTTGCCGGCCAACTTCGCGCCGGCGGCGCGGAGACGCTTCTCGATCTGGGCCTGGTGCGTGTCGAACGTCAGCTTCGCCGTGCCCAGGTTCGTGACCAGCCCTGCCGATGCCGAGACGCCCTCTCCGCCGATCCCCAACAGGCAGACGGCGTCGAAGTCCGAACAGCCAGCCTGGCTGAACGATCCATAGGTCGCCCCGCCCAACACGATGTCCTTCGGAAGCGCCGAGCAGACGCCCTGCAGGAGCTTCTGCTTGCAGGCCTTGTCCTCGAAGCACTCCGAGACGATGACCGCCCGCAGGGGGACGCCCCCCATCGCCTTCTCGAGCGATTCGGCGGCGGCCTTGCCGGCCTTGAAGGGCTCCTCCTCCGCCTGGGCCGATGCGACCCGCAAGACGATCTTGCCCCCAGCCTTGGCGGATGGACTCGACCAGGCATCGTCTGCGCCCAAGGCGGTGTTGGCGGCCGACCCTAGCATGATCGCGACGACCGCAAGGCCAACGATCGGGCTGACGAGAAGCAGGTTCATGTTGCGACGCGTCATGACGTGATTCCTCCTAGTACTTCGAACTGCACATGCCCCATTCGAGCTTGTTGTCGAACGGCGGCTCGTTGCCCCATTTCGCGCCCCGCCAACCGCTCCAGGCCAGCCGATTGCGCTGCGACGGCCACAGCCCCGCCGCCGCGCCCCAGTCCCGGACGCCCGTCCCGTCGGGATCGTGGACACAGACCGAAAAGCCAAACTCGCGCCCTTCGCTGGGGCGAATGTCTTTGCGCATCAGCCGGAACGGGATCGCGCATTCGTAGTAGGTGATCGCACCGACACGACGAACAGCGACCTTGGCCTGCTCGAACGTCAGCGGCGCGAGCTCCCGGCACTTCGCCGCTTCGGTGAGCTTCATGCCCGGGCTGGCCAACTGGTAGCATCGTCCCGTCGTCCCATTCCCCGTCCAGACGAACAGAAACTCGTACCGCGCCGCCACGTCGTCCGGCGATTTGCCGGTCTTGGCGTCCTGCGGCGAGACGGCCACCTGCAGAGCGTCGAAGACGCCGTCCTGGCGATACCCGATCAGCTTGTCTTCCTCGACCGCGACCAGCAACGAGAACTGTCGGCGGTTCCAGTAAGTGCTGATGACGGTCTTCTTGCCGCCAGTGGTGAACGCGGCCGGGATGGCGTCCTTCCACTCGCCGGAGTCGCCGTCGATGGTGGGCTTGTAGTACGGCGCGCTGGCACAGACGACGGTTTGCCTCCGGATCACGGTGACCCCACCCCCGACCGCAGAGACCTCGACCGCGTACGCGTTCGCTGCCACGTTCAGACCCCGTTCGACCCGGAAAGACACGCGCTTCGTCTGGCCAGGGGCGAGCGTGACATCGCGCTTCGGCGGGACCACCCGCCAGCCAGAGGGAGCCTTCAAAGTGACGGCCCCCTCGTACGGCTCGGCCTGTAGGTTCTTGATCGCCACGAACGCCAGCGGCTGGGCGGACGGTTGGACTGTGAAACTCTCGGCCCGAAGCGCCACCGGCTCCGCGGCCGCCACGGGAGCGGCCCCCACGGCGACGACAAGGAGCCCCGTCAACCATCGACATCCGCTTGTCGGGTTTGCCTTATCGGCGTCCATGGTACCTCATTCTGCGTGACGCGAAGCCGTGGTCAACGATCCGCCTATCTGCACGCCTACGTCGACTTCTTCTTCGCTGCCGGCTTCTTCTTGCCCTTTTTCTTTCGCGGCCTCCCGTCTCGGATGGGCCAGTGCGTCGACTCGGTCCGCGCGGTCTTGAGAATCGCTTCCACCTTGGCGACGACGTCCGGGTGCTTGGCGGCAACGTCGTGCGCCTCGCCGATATCGGTCTTGAGGTCGTACAGCTCGATCCGTCGCTTGGGACCGCGCCGAACCGCCTTCCAGTCGCCCATCCGGATGGCCTGCTTGGACGGCCCTTCGTGAAACTCCCAGTATAAATACTCGTGCTGCTTCTGCGGCTTACCAAGCAGGGCTGGCACGATCGAGATGCCGTCGATGTCGGACGGATACTCCGCGCCGGCCAGCTCGGCCGCCGTCGGCAGGAAGTCCCAGAACGCCCACGCGTGGTCGCTCACCGAGCCCGCCTTGATCTTGCCAGGCCAGCGGGCCAGCGTCGGCACACGAATGCCGCCTTCGTACAGGTCCCGCTTGATCCCGCGCAGCGGCCCGTTGCTGTCGAAGAAGTCGGGCTTGGCCCCGCCCTCGCGGTGCGGGCCGTTGTCGCTGCTGAAGAAGACGATCGTGTTGTCGTCGATGCCCAGGTCCTTCAACAACCTCATCAGCTTGCCGATGTCGCGGTCCATCCGCGTGATCATGGCGGCGTGGCCCTTCTGTTGCTTCGGCCAGGGCTCTTTGGCGTAGGACCCGTAATCGGGCACCTCCATGCCGTCGCCCGACACCCCACCCCGCTCGTTGTTGGCGTGTGGGATCGTGTAGGCCAGATAGAGGAAGAACGGCTTGCGGTGCCGCCGCTGGAGGAAATCGATGGCGTCTCGCGTAAAAAGATCGTGGCTGTACTCGCCTCGCCTGCCATCGGGGCTGTCTTGAGTCTTCACGGCGTCCCTGCTGTACAGCTCGTAGAAACTCCTGACCTTACCCTCGAGCAGGTTGCCCTTCAGCAGGATCCTTTCCTCGTTCCGCCACAGGAACGGCGGGTAGTAGTTGTGCGCGTTGCGCTGGTTGAGGTAGCCGAACCATTCGTTGAACCCCTGGCGGGTCGGGATCCCGGTGGAATCCGGCTCACCCAACCCCCACTTGCCGACGATGCCAGTCGTGTAACCGGCGGATTGGAGGACCTCACCGACGGTCACGTTTTGGGGGATCAAGGGCACGCGTGCGTTTCCGCGGACTCGCGCGTGGCCCGTGTGTTGACCCGTCATCAGGCAACACCGCGACGGCGCGCACACCGTGCTGCCCGCGTAGGCCTGCGTGAACCGCATCCCCTCGGCCGCGAACCGGTCCAGGTTCGGCGTGCGGATCCGCTTCTGTCCGTAGCAGCCCAGATCGCCGTAGCCGAGATCGTCGGCCAGAATGAAGATGATGTTCGGTAGCTTGCCACCCACCGCGGTGGCGGCACTCAGCGCCCGCTCGCCCAGCTGCAGAGCCGCCGAGCCACCAACCGCCGCCCCAACCGTCGACTTGAGTGCTTCCCGTCGCGTCATGTCGTTCTTCACAAGTGGTCCTCCCGCAAGAGTCCTGCGTTGCTCACGGCCATTCTCAGACCAGGCCGCCCTCTTGGCAAGGTGCACGACCCGAGCAGCTTGGGTGCCCCCGCTCGGACGGCGGGGGCGATGCTGGTGTAGGACAGGTCGCACTCACGCCCGTTCGACGTGGTTGACGATGACGGCGATCGCGCCGAAGTCTTCGTCGACCTGGCCGGTGACCACTACGGGAAAATCGCAAAACAGCAGGTTCGCGAACCGACGGTGCGGGCGGGGGAACAGGACGGCTTCGTAGAGATCGGTCTCGTCCTCGAAGGAGACGAACTGCATCTCCTCGTTGGCGGCGGTCGTGATGGTCTTGGATGAGATGGGCCAACTGAGGATGCGAACCGTCCGGCCGACGTGATCGGCGAGCTGATTGGCCGGTGTCCAGTCGCCACGCCCGCTGCAACCGTCGCGCGACGCGAAGACCTCCAGCGGATGAGCCGTGGCCAGGAAACCGAGCAGCTCATACTCGAGCTCGAGCGTCCTGGAACGGTCGTAAGGCGTCAGATCGGGCGAGGGAACGGGATGGGGGTCGGGCGCATCCTCGACACCAAGCGTCAGGTCCGCCGTAGCGGCGGGTCGGTCCCCGCGGGCGAGGGCTCGGCAGGCGCCTGGCCCGGCGGTCCGTGACGCAACCTTCAGGTCCCACAGGAGCGTGGGGCGGTTCTTGTCCGGCTCGGCCTGATCGAGCGCGCCGCAGAGGATGAGGCGTCTAGCGTCGGCGGGGGCGATGCCGGTGCGGGACAGGAGGTCTTGCAGGCCGGCGTACGGGCCGTTGGCGTCGCGCTCCTCGACGATGCGCTCCTGGGCGGCGAGGCTCAGACCCTTGATCTCGGCCAGGCCGGTGACGATGCGGCCCTGGTGAGAGATGAACTTCCGCTGACTCAGGTTGACGTCGGGCCGCAGGACCTCGATGCCCAGCCGCCGCGCCTCGCTGACGTAGGCCTGCGTGCTGTAATACCCGCCGTGGTTGGCCATCACCGCAGCCATGAACGCGGCCGGGTGGTGGGCTTTTAGATACGCCGACTGGTACGAAACCATCGTGTAGCTGGCCGAGTGCGGCTTGCAGAACGAGTAGCCGCTGAAGGCGAGGATCATCCGGAAGACCTCGTCGATCACCTCGTCGGACACGCCCTTCGCCCGCGCGCCCTCGACGAACTGTCGGTAGAAGTGGGCGAGCTCCAGCTCGCGGTCCTTTTTGGACATGATCTTCCGCAGCCGGTCGGCGTCCTCGCAGGAGAAGCCGGCCATCGTCATCGCGACGCGCGACACGTCCTCCTGATAGACCATGATGCCGTACGTCTCGGCCAGGATGTCGGCCAGCAGCGGGTGGATGGGGTCGTAGGGCACGCCGTGGACGCGTTGGACGTACTGGGTAGTGTAGGCGTTGGCGGCGGGGCGGATGATGGACGTGTTGATGACCAGGTGCTCGAAGTCGCCCCGGCCGGTCTTGAGCTGGAGCTGCCGCATGGCCGGGCTCTCGCAGTAGAATACGCCCATCGTCTGGCCGCTGGCGAGCATTCGCTGCGTCTTCGCGTCGCCGATCGGGTCCCACCGCGACTCGTCGAGGTCGCCGCCGTCGGCCCGGAGGTTGTCGACCGCGTCGCGGATGACGGCCAGCGAGCGGTTGCCCAGCAGGTCGATCTTGACTAAGCCCATGTCCTCTACGCCGTCCTTGTCCCAGTGCGTGATGTTGACGCCCTTGTCCGCGGGTTGGATCGGGGCCCGCTCCCAGATTTGCCCCGGCGTCAGGACCACGCCGCCGCAGTGGACGCTCAGCCCACGCGGCATGCCGATCAGCCGACCGGCCAGCCGGATGATCTCGGGCCAGGGCGGGTCCAGCTCGACACCCGTCATCCGCGGCGAGGTGCGGACGATCTGGTCGAGCGCCCCCTCGTCGTCGGTCTGCCAGCACCAGGGCAACCGGCGCGTCACGGTACTGATCTCGCGTTCCGGCAGGCCGAAGACACGGGCCGTTTCCCGCAACGCCATCCGAGGGCGAAAGTGGAGGTGGTTGGCCACCATCGCCGCCCGGTCCGTGCCGTAGTGGTTGAGCACCCATTCGAGGACTTCGTCCCGCTCGTCCCAGGCGAAGTCGACGTCGATGTCGGGCGGGTCGGTGCGTCCGGGGTTGAGGAACCGCTCGAACATCAGGTGGTGGCGGATCGGGTCGACGTTGGTGATGCCCAGCGCGTACGAGACGATGCTGGCCGCCGCCGAACCCCGCCCGCAGATCCGCGGCGAGCGCTGGACGATCTCGTCGACCACCAGGAAATACGGCGCGAACCCCTTCTGCACGATCAGGTCCAGCTCCCGCTCGATCCGCGAGACGACGGCGTCCGACATCTGGCCGTAGCGCCGCCGCGCACCTTCGTACGTCTTGCAGCGGAGCAGCTCGACCACCGACATGCCCTCCGGACAGGGGAACGCGGGAAACAGGATCTCGCTGAAATCGCCGTCGAAGCGGAGGGCGTCGACCAGCCGCGCCGTGCCGTCGATGGCCTCGGGCAGGGCGGCAAACCGCGATTGGATGCGGTCCCACGGCTCGAACGAGGACCGTTCGTCGGCGAGCTGTTCCGGCCGGATCGAACTGAGGCGTCCTTTCAGATCGATGGCCCGCAGCAGCCGGTGCAGCTCGTAGTCATCACGATCGAAGAAGATCGCCGGCGGCACGATCGCACAAGGTAAATGGCGGATCTCCGCCGCCGGGCGCTTCAGGCTATGACCCATCCGGACGTAGACGTGGTCATGCCCAGCCAAACGCCGCAGGATGCGCAGCGACTCCGTGACCACCGCCAAGCCATCACCGTACTGATATAGCGCACGCTCGAGGTTGAAGTCGTCGCGGCAGGGGCGCTCGGTCAGGATACGGCACAGGTTGGCGTAACCACTTTCCGTCGTGGGATACAGCAGTGCGCTCTGCGACGTCGCCGGGTCGGTGACCTCCGCGCCGATGATGGGGCGAATGCCGTACCGCTTCGCCTTTGCGAGCAGATCGGGCAGCGCATACAGATTGTCCCGGTCCGCCAACGCGACGGCGTCATATCCCAACTCCGCCGCCCTGCAGACCACCTTGTGCGGCGAGCGCGTCCCCCACAGAAGGGAAAAATCGCTCTTGGCATCGAGCAGCACGCGTTGCATGGCGTATCCCAATCAGAGACGCGACCGTTAGGGAGCGTTTGAAGTTTGAAATCGACCGTCGAAGTCAACGGCTGATTTCACTGTTCCTGGGCTGGTTCCCAGGGCTAGCGCCCTGGAACGCTCCCTGACGGTCGCGTCTCTGATGAGTTGTTCCGCGGAACGCCGCCAGGTCGATGGCGTCCTCGCCGAAGCGGTCGCGGATCGCGTCGAGCGCGGTCAGGAGGTCGCGTCGCTCCCGTTTCAGGTCGAACAAATACATCTGCGCGTCCGGATAGGACAGGTGGTCCAGCCGGAGCGAGATCGATTTGAGCCGGACCCGCCGCTGGTAGGCCGCTCGGAAGAGTCGTTCAGCCATCTCGAAGATGACGAAATCGCTCAGCGTGCACTCGCCGAACCGCCCGGACCGACGGACCCGTTGGCCGTCCGCGTACGTGATGGCCAGCACTGCCCGTCTCGCGCCCAAGGCCGTCTTTCGCAGCCGCCGGGCGCACCGTGAGCAGACCCGCCACAGCGCCGCCAGCAGCACCGCGTCGTCGTTGGTCTGGCCCGGGAACGCGAACGGCTCGGTCACATGGGGCGCGGGGGTGGTCATGAACCGGACGGGTGTGTCGTCCTCGCCCTGGGCGGCTTTGAACAGCGACCGGCCCTGCGGACCGAACGCCGCCCGCAGCGCGTCAGGCCCCAGCGAGACGATGTCGGCGATGATCCGGAGGTTCAGCTCCCGCAGCTCGATCAGCAGATCGTCCTCGACGGTCGGCAGGTGTCCGATCGGCAGGGGCGAGAGGAACTCCCGCTCGCTGCCGATCATCACCTCGCACAGCCCGGTCGGGCGGACCACCCGCGTGGCCACCTTGCTGACGAGCTTGTTTCGGGCCACGCCCAGGCTCGGGTCCAGACGATACTGGTCGAGGATGCCCGTGCGCATCGACTCGGCCGCGTCCAACGCCGTCCCCCACAGCCGTTCCGTGCCGTTCAGATCGACAAAGACGTGTCCGGGGCCGGCCGGCTCGACGGCGGGGGAGTATCGAACCGCCTCGTTCACCAGCGCATCCATCGCGCGGTCGTAGGCGTCGGGCATCGGGTCCAGGACCATCAGGTCGCGACATTGACGCTTGGCACGTTCCAGCAGCATTCCGCGGTCGAGCCCGGCCGCCACCGCCTGCCGCGAGACGTCCAGCAGCATCCGCCGCGATCGGCCCGCCGTCGCCACCGCCAGCGGACGGTCCCTCAGCTTCGGCTCGAGCGCCTCGGCCACCGCGGTGTAGAACCCGATCACGTTGACATGGACGATCGCCATGACGACGTCACAATTCCTCGACGGACCTATTTCGTTCCGCTCCCTGACGGTCGCGGCTCTGATGAGTTACAGCTCCTCGTTGATCAGCTCCATCAGCCGTTTTGCGTTCTCGGCCGCCTGACCCCGCCAGTGGTTGTTGAAGAACACCAGCAACTGCGAGGCCTGTTCGGCGATCGACGCGATGCGGGGCAGCCATTCGCGGAGCTCGTCGTCGCTGTAGGTGTAGTCGTAGCGGGTCTGGTTGTCTCCGTCCCACCACTTCTCGGCGTTTCGGCCATGCATGCGGACGTAACCCAGCGGCGCGGTGACCTCGGCCACGGGCGGCGGCAGCTTCGGCAGCTTCGGCTCGTCCACGGAGACCAGGGCGATCTTGAACTGTCTTAGCCCCTCGAAGACGCGTTCGTGGAACCACCCACTGTTCCTGAACTCGACGGCCAGCGGCAGCCCCGCCATCCGGTCCGCGAGCTTGGCGAGATACTCGCGGTTGGGTGGGGTGTAGTGGAACGAATAGGGAAACTGCAGCAGCACCGATTCGAGCTTGTCCGCCGCCTCGAGCGGCCGGATACCCGCACGAAACGTATCGGCGACGGCCTCGAAGCGCTTCGGCGACACCTCGTGGGTCAGCTCGCGAAACGCCTTGACCGCAAAACCGAGCTTGCCCTCCGACGTCTTCAGCATCCGGTCCAGCATGGCCGGCTCGGGCTGGCGGTAGAATGAAAAGTTCAGCTCCACGACGGGGAACATCTGGGTGTAGAGACGCAGATACTCCGACTGCCGCGTCCCCTCGGGATAGACCGGCCCGACCCAGTCCCGATAGGAATAACCGGAGGTGCCGACCAGGATATCACATCGTTGCGTCATACCGATCTGATCTAGGGGTTAGGGTTCAGGGTTTAGGGTCTCAGAGCCAGAACCCTAAACCCTGAACCCTGAACCCTAGCCCCTAGATCTTCCTCATAATGCCAATGACCTTGCCGACGATCTCGATACTGGTGTCCTTGGGGTCGGTTACGATGTCGGGGTAGCTGGGGTTCTCGGCCCGCAGGATGATCTTGCGGCCGTCGCGGCCGAACCGCTTGAGCGTGGCCTCGCCGTCGATCATGGCCACCACCGTCTCGCCGGGGTCGACCTCGGGCTGTTTGCGGACCACGGCGATGTCGCCGTCGTGGATGCCCATGCCGATCATGCTGTCGCCCCGGACCCGCAGGGCAAACACGTCCCGACCGCTGAACAAGCTGTTGTCCAGCGTGATATACCCCTCGAGGTTTTCCACGGCCGTGACCGGCCGGCCGGCGGCGACGGCACCCACCATCGGCACGCGCGTCCCCCGCCGACCGTCCTCACTTGCCACGGCGGGAACGATGATCCCGCGGGCACGCCCCTTGAGCAGCCGGATATGGCCCTTCTTCTCGATGAGCTTCAGGTGTTGCGCCGCCGCGTTGGGCGACGAGAATCCGAAGTGCTCGGCGATCTCCCGAACGGTCGGGATGCACCCGGCCCGCCGCTGCTGGTCCATGATGAACTCGAGCACCTCAGCCTGCCGCTTGGTCAACGCCGTCATCGAGGTCTCTCCACCAAGAAGCGGGTCGCCGTAGACGTTAGGCGCCAGGCTTCAGGCTTCAGACTTCAGGCCTTCGGTTCTGATTCGTCGCGCCAGCCCTGTGGCCTAACGCCTGAAGCCTGAGGCCTGCAGTGTCAGGCAGGCGGCAGGGATTGCTGACGACCAAGCCCTACCCGAAAGCACAGGGCTGACTGACCACTAAACACGCACGCGTCGAACCGCCACCCCTATCATACTGTACATTAGTTCAGTGTCAAGTCGAAACTTCGTCTCTGGCCGGACCCCGCAAATCGAGCCCGCCCCGCCGGCTACTTAACCTCGATCTTGGACACGTCGAACTCGGGTTCAGGGAACTGCGGATCCAGTGCCGCTAGCGCCTCGACCAGGATCTGCGAGACGGCCAAATTGCGGAACCACTTCTTGTTGGCCGGGATGATGAACCACGGGGCGTACGACGTGCTGCACTTGGACAGCACCGCCTCGAACGCACTCATGTAGTCGTCCCAGTATTTGCGCTCCTCGAAGTCCTGCGGGCTGGCCTTCCAATGCTTGTCCGGCTCGGCCAGGCGGCTCTTGAATCGCTCGAGCTGCTCGTCCTTGCTGATGTGCAGGTAGAACTTCAGGATGCACACGCCGCCGGCGGCCAGCGCCTCCTCGAAGGCGTTGATCTGCTCGTACCGTTCCGACCACACCGACTTGGGGACCAGCTTGTGGACACGAACGACCAGGACGTCCTCATAGTGAGACCGGTTGAAGATACCAATCGCCCCTTTGGGCGGGACGGCCCTGTGGATCCGCCACAGAAAGTCGTGGGCCAGCTCCTCCTTCGTGGGCGCCTTGAACGACGTCACCGGACAGCCCTGGGGGTTCAGCGGTCCCATGACGTGCCGGATCGTCCCGTCCTTGCCGCCTGCGTCCATCGCCTGGAGCACGACCAGGACGGCCCGCTTGTCTTCGGCGTACAGGCGGTACTGAAGCTCAGCCAGGCGCTTGAGGTTCTCGGCCATGGCCGACTTGGCTTCCTTCTTCTTCTTGAAGCCGGCCGTGTCGTTCGGGTCCCACTCCGAGAGCTTCACCTTCGTGTCCGGCTTGACGATGAATCGCTTGCTGAGTTCCATGGGGCTTGGCGTCCTGTCTTGGAAGGTCATAATGAATCATGCACCCGTGCCTGCGAGGGTCCAATTCCCTTCGGCATGTGGATATGCTAGTCGCGCACCCGACGTGTTCAAGCCATCGGTTCGGGATGCTCGCCTCTCCCTGCCGCACGCGGCAGGGCGAAACGGGGAACGCCGAGGCACCTATACTGTTCGAGGGTGTCGTAACCTGACGCCTCGCTTCTAACCGCAGGAGACAGCTATGCGAATTCGCACAAGGTCTCTCAATGGAAGGACTGCTCAGAGATCTGGGCTCGTGACACGACATGCCAAGGAGCTCATCGTGCTGCCACTACTCGTCGGGATGGTTCACAGCTGTGCCCACGCGGCGGGCGCAACGCCGCCCAAAAAACGATACAACCCGCGCGTCGCCGTCGGGCTGTATGCCTGGGTCCAGCACCGCGGCAGCGAGGGGACGAACCTCTGGGATGATCTGGACGCCGTGCTCGGGGAGGTCCGGGCCGCGGGGTTCCGGGCGGTCGAGGGTTTCCTGCGAGACTTCTTCGGCAGCGACGAGCGGACCGAACGCACCCGGCAACTGCTGGCCAAGCACAAGATCGTGCTGGCCGGTGCGTACACGGGCGGCAAGTTGTACGAGGAGGCGGCCGGTCAGAAGACCATCGAGAGCATCGTGACGATGGCCCGACGGACGCGGCTGTTCCCGAACATCTTCATCGACGTCAACCCGGACCCCTTGCCCGGCGGAAAGAAGAAGAGCGACCAGCAATTGGCGACCCAGGTCCGCATGCTGAACCTTCTGGGCAAGCGTCTGGCCGAGCTGGGCATCCAGCTCGTCATCCATCAGCACGCACCGGAGATCCACCACGGCGCACGGGAGCACCGATACAACGTCGCCCACGTCGACCCGTCGGTGGTCGGATTCTGCATCGACACGCATTGGTTCTACCGGGGCGGGGCCGACGTCCTGGCGTTGACGAAGGAGACCGGGGAGAAGATCAAGGCCGTCCACCTGCGCAACTCGAAGGACGGCGTCTGGACCGAGTCGTTCGGCCCCGGGGACGTCGACTACGTCGCCATCGCCAGGTACCTCCGCCAGATCGGCTTCGACGGCTGGCTGACGCTCGAGCTGGCGGTGGAGAAACGCACAAAGGTCACACGGAGCATTGCAGAGAACCATCGGCTGGGGCGGGTGTATCTCGAATCGGTCTTCCTCGACAAGCCCGGTGCCGCGACGGACCGATAACGGTGATCCACGCGCAAAAATGGATCCCGCGGCCATCTCCTAGGCCCGCGGGATCACTTGAAAAGGGGACACGACAGCTTCTACTACATCTATAGGAAACAAACCGGCCCGAATCAAACGATCGGGCCGAAAAGATTGCATCGCTTCTTGGAAAGGTAGACGGACCTCAATCGGGCCCCAACCTCCTACGCATGCGCCCACCCACCATCGACGTAGATCGTCTGCCCGGTCACGAAATCGCTGTCCTCGCTGGCCAGGAATGCGAACGTCCCGACCAGGTGCTCGGGCATGCCCCGGTACTTGAGGCTCTGAACGGCCAGGCACTTCTCGAGGACGGCCTGTTGGTCCGGAAACCAGCGCAACTCCTCCTCTACGAGAATCGCGCCCGGGGCGACGCCGTTGACGCGCACGCCGTGCGGGCCGTACTCCCGGGCCAACGCCCGCGTCAGCCCGATAATGCCCCCCTTGCTTGCCACATAGTGCGCCATGTTGGCCTGCGGCACCCTGAAACAGACCGTCGAGACGTTGATCACCTTGCCATACCCGCGTTCGACCATCTCGGGCAGGACCTCATGGCACGTCAGGTAGCAGCCGTGCAGGTTCACGTCGATGATCCGCTGCCAGTCTTCGAACGTCATCTCGGCGAAGGGCTGGCGCGGGTAGACACCGGCGTTGTTGATGAGCACGTCGATCCGACCGAACGTCTCGCGAACCATCTCGACCATTCGCTTGACGTCCTCGGGCACAGACACGTCGGCCTGGACGAGGCAACCCTCGCTGCCGGCGTGACGGATATCGGCCAGGGCGGTTTCGGCCTCGGCGCGGTGCGTTCGGTAGTTGATGCCGATCTTGGCGCCCCGCTGCCCCAGGCCGACGGCGGCGCCGCGGCCGATCCCGACCGACGCGCCCGTGATCAAGATCACCTTGCCTTCGACGCCCACCACCAACGCCCCTCTTGGCTTAAACAAAACCACCGGCGCGCAGACGAACCCGACCTCGCGGGTCGGGCGCGTGTGCCCGCCGGATGGCGTGGACCGGGACCGGCTTCGCCGTCCCGATCTCTAGGCGGCCGCGAACCGATTCGCCATGGCGATGCGGAGCTTCTCAAGGGCCCGGTTCTGAATCTGTCGGACCCGCTCCTTGGTCAGGCCGATCATCTGGCCCACTTCACCCAGCGTCTTCGGCTCGGGCTCCTCCTGCTGCCTGTTCTCGAGAGCAAACCGTTTCATGATCACCAAGCGCTCCACGTCGTTTAGGTGCGCCGCGTTCTTGGTCAGGACCGCCTGCAGCATGTCCAGGAACCGCTCGCGCTCATCATCGCGTCGTCGCTGTGCGTCGTCGTTCCGCTCCATCGACTCGTCGTATTCGGTCGGGAAATGGTGACGGTATCTGCCGGTCCGCATGGCCACGCGGGAGAAGGCCTTCAGGATCGACCGGCACGCATAGCTGCTGAAGCGGTACCCCTTGGTCAAGTCGTACCGATTGATGCTCCGCAGCAAGGCCATGTTGCCTTCGCTGATCATCTCGTTGATGTCGAGCGTGGAAAAGCGGCTGTGCTTGGCCATCGCCAGCACCAGCGGGAAGTTAGCGTTGACAATCTCGGACCGGATGGCCAGTGTCCGCCGATGCCACCGGACCAGCCTCCGCCCGACCCCGGGCGTGATCGACTTGGATCGGCTATGGCGGGACAGCATCCGCACGACGTGCTTCCGGGCCAGGTTGTACTGGAGAAAGGCCACCCGTTCCTGGTCGGCCGTCAGCTTGACGAACCGGGACGGCACCGTGGGGAACCCGTTGGCCGTCAGGCTGTCCACGACCGTCTCGTCAAAGTCCTTGCAGAAGAGCTTGGCCTCCATCCCCTCTTCGTCCAAACACGGATCGTCGACGAAGTCGTGCTTCTGAGACAGAATCTGCTCCAGAAGCTCGATGTCCTCTGGATCGAGCCGCCTCAGACACGCGCTGGATAGCCTCGTTCCGTTGGGCCTGCGGCTTGTGGGGCAGGCAACCGCTCCCGCTGTCTCTCCCATGACACTCACTCCCTCCGGCATCGGACCCGCGGTCCTGTCACGTCCCGATGCGTCCGAACTGCTAGATCAGTTCTGCTGCAATACCCGCTGTCCTCCCACAACGGCGGGTCCCGTAGACTCGGTCAACGCACCCGCGTCTCGACGGGCACTTCTCGCCAAGACGCGCTCGAGCAGATGTGACCACTGAATGGGGATGGGCAGTGGGCCCACCACCCGAAGGGCCGCCAGATCGACCCCCGGATCGGGAAGGTCCTTCCCGTTGGCCGTCAACACGATCGGCAGCTCGCTGCGAAGGAGTCGAACGCGAGCCGCCAATGCCGGCCCCGTTGAGTCGGGGAGCTCCCAGTGAATGATCAGCAAGTCGCACGGCTGACCTCGCAGGCGGCGGAGCAACGCCCACGCCGTCGAGATCACGTCCAGTTGCACGTACGTGGGAATAGAGCCGATCTCGCCAATCAACTGGCTCGGTAGCCCCCACACCACAGAGACTCGTAGGATCTTGTCGCCTGGGTTCCTCACCGGATACCCTCCAATTCCGGGGGATGACTGATGGTGTCGAATACCAGGCAACAACCATGCCAGTGGCGCGGCGCCACGCGCAAACAGCGGGCGCGTGGCGACTAACACGTTCGAGGCCGCCACCCGTCACGACACGGCGCGCCGCAGAGAAGGACGAGTTGGGCGCGCGCGCCTGGCTCCCGGGCGCTTCTCCCGATAAGGTTGGTGGGGAACTACGCTTAGACGAAAGGATAGACCATGTCGGTCAACGGCAAGCGGGCGCTGGGACGGTTCGTCATCTTCGCTCTGCTGGGCCTGCTGTTCGAGGTCTTCTTCACCTCAGCAGCGGCGCTGCGGTCAGGCAACTTGAACATGCACGGGCAGACTTCGCCGTGGATGATGTTCGACTATGGCTTGCTCGGCCTGGTGCTGATGCCCATCGCCCGACCCATGATTCGCCGTAGCGTTCCGCTCGTGGCTCGCGCCGTCGTCTATATGATCGGCATTTTCGCAGTCGAGTTCGCAAGCGGATGGGTGTTTGAGGTGTGCGGCCTGAGAATCTGGGGGTACGAACACCTGCCGTGGAATCTCTACGGGTACATCACCGCCGTCTACATCCCCTTGTGGTACGTCCTGGGCCTAGCCGCCGAGTTCCTCTACCACAAGATCGACATGGTGTCCCTGGCGTTGGTGCGCGGACTGACGGCCAAACAGATCGAGGCGTTTGACGTCATCGCAGCCACAGCCACGCCGACCACGCCGGACTCGGCGTAGACGCACGTCGCGCGTAAAAAAGGGCGTGGGGTCCCAGGCTGAAGGAGGCAGCCAGCCTGGGACCCCGATCCAGGGCAACGTGAAGGAGGCGTTCAGGGAGTATTTCGCGCCCGTTTGGGAGTTCCTACGCTTTCGGACCCGCCCGCGACAGCATAAGGGGTCTTCCCTCCCCCCCGGTCAGCAGAATGGGTTCGCAATCTATCGTTTCGCGAGCCAGGCCGCTCCGGAGCCGATGACCTGAGTCGCGGCACCAAAAACGTAAGATACGGATCGCCCCCAGGCAAATATCCGCGAAGAAAAATTGCAGTGGGGGCCTCGGGGGGCTATACAAGAAGGTCTGCCCGACTGTCCAGACGCGCCAGGGCAGGTGCGCTGGCGAGCCCGACGTTCGGGGGCCTGCCGATGGATCCGCCAGGACCCCTGGCCTGCAAGGAGATCGAGAAGTCATGTGTAGTAACGTTGCCACCCACTTCAGCGGGATTTGGCCCGCGATGATCACGCCCTTCGACGACAACGACGAGGTCGACGTGTCGGCGATGGAGAGACTCATCACTCACCTGATCGAGCAAGGAGCCGGCGGGCTCTACGTGGGCGGGAGCACGGGCGAAGGTCCGCTCATGACGCCGGACGAACGCCGCCTTGTCGCTGAGCGGACAGTAGAGATCGTCAGCGGGCAGGTGCCCGTGATCGTGCACGTCGGGGGGGGCCGGCCGGCAGACGATATCGCCCTGGCCGCGCATGCGGGGAAGCTCGGCGTGGCTGGCGTCAGCAGCGTCCCGCCCATCTACTATCCCTACCCGCCCGAGTCGGTCTTCGAGCACTTCCGGCAGGTGGCCGCCGCCGCGGAGGTGCCCTTCTACGGCTATCACCTGACCGGCCAGTCCTCCCGACCCCTGAGCATGGATCAGTACGTCGAGTGTCTGATGGAAATCCCCACGGCGGCCGGCATCAAGTACACGGGCCAGAACCCCGTCGACATTGCCCTGCTCAAGCGGCTCAGCGGCGGCGAGCTGATGGTCTTCAGCGGCGCCGACGAGTGCTACCTGGGCAATCTCGCGCAAGGTGCCGAGGCCGCCATCGGCTCCTTCTACAACGTCTTCCTGCCTGAGTGGAAGAAGATCCACGACCTGGCCGTCGGCGGCCAGTGGGCGCAAGCCAGCCAGCGGATGGCCATCGCCGCCCACGCCGTCATGATGATCCGCCACTTCGGCGTGGACTTAGCCAAATACCTCCTGGCCAAGCAGGGCATCGAGTGCGGACACTGCCGTCACCCGCTCCCGAGAATGGACCGCCCGTGCGAAGCGTTCGAGAAGATCTGGGCCACCCTCGGGGAATTCCGAGGCAACGTGCAGGAGGGATAGATGCCCCGGGCGTCGCGCCGATCCGACTGAAGGCACGAACCTCCAAAATACAATACATCAGGCCATAATTGGTTGAATAATCTGCTCTGACGCGACGGCGAAATTCTCGGTTCGGCTCTCGACAAGCGGCGGCGGATGTGTATCATGCAGCTTCTCTACTTGCGCGGTTAGGGTGCTGTACTCGCTCGATTCGAAAGGCGTGAAAGGGTGTTCGGGGTTCGTTTCACTGCCCCACGAGGCGGCCACCTCGTGGGAATGGCTGTTGTTGTCCTGGTAGCGGCCAGCCTGGGGTCCGCACGCCCCGCAGAGGGCGCGGAACCGAGTGCTCCGTCCGCCCCTCCTGCCGGCACCCCCCTGGCCGAAGCCCAGCCCAAGTCGCCCGCGCGCCGCGCCGCATCTCCCGAGGAAGGCCGGCCCATCAAGGAAATCCGCATCGAAGGCGCCAACCTCGTCTCGGAGGAGGCCATCCGAGCGACGCTCCGGACCAAGGTGGGCCAGGCCTACAGCGACAGCCAGGTCCAAGGCGACGTTCGGGCCCTCTACCAGACCGGCAAGTTCGCCAACGTCCACGCCACCCGCCGGGTCGACAACGGGCAGGTGATCGTCACCTATCACGTGACCGAGCGGCCCGAGGTCGAGAGCGTCGAGTTTATCGGCAACAAGAAGTTCAAGGCCAAGGACCTCCACGAGGACGTGGAGTTGGGCCCCGGCTCGCCCCTCGACCGGTTCGAGGTCAACCGCGGTCGGGACAACATCGAGCAGCGGTACAAGGAGGCCGGCTACTACTACGTCACCGTGACCGTCGACGAAGAGGCCCTCAAGGACGAACGCCGCGTGATCTACGAGATCGTCGAGGGACCGCGCGTGCGCGTCCGGAAGATCCTCTACGAAGGCAACGAAAACTACTCCCCGCGTCGGCTGAAGAAAGAGGTCAAGACCAAGAGGTACATCTGGATCTTCCGGACGGGCGAGTTCGATCAGGAACGGGCCGAGCACGACTGCGCCGATCTGCGGAACTTCTATCGCAATGAAGGCTACCTCGACGCCCGCGTCTCCTACCGCCTGGAGACGAGCGAGGACCGCCGCGACCTGAGGCTGGTCTTTGTCATCAGCGAGGGCATCCGCTACCACGTCGAGACGATCAAGGTCGAGGGCAACACGGTCTTCGACGACGACGCGATCCTGATGCCGTTGAAGATCCAGCCGGAGTCGCCCTATCTCAACGAGTGGATGAAGGCCGACGTGAAGTACCTCGAGGAGGAGTACGGCCGGATCGGATACATCAACGCCAAGTGCGAGCCCAAGTGGGTCTACGCGGAGGAGACCCCGGGGCGGATTCACCTGACGCTGCGGATCAGCGAGGGCAAGCAGTATCGCATCGGACGGATCGTCGTGCGGGGCAACGAGCGGACGCGCGACAAGGTGGTCCGGCGCGAGCTGCGTTTCTATCCCGAGGAACTATACGACACCACCAAGACGAAGATCGCCGAGCGTCGGCTCCGCCAGACCCAGCTGTTCAGCGAGGCCAGCATCAAGCCCGTCGGCGACGCCGAGGGCGTTCGCGACGCACTGGTTCAGGTCACGGAAACCGAGACGACGAAGTTCCTCATCGGCGTGGGCGTGACCAGCAACAGCGGCGTGGTGGGCAGCCTGTCGGTGGAGAACCGCAACTTCGACCTGTTCGACGTGCCTCGGAGCGGCAGTGAGTTCTTCCGCGGTCGAGCCTTCAAGGGAGCGGGGCAGATCTTGCGGTTGCAGTTCGAACCGGGCACGGAATTCACGCGGCTGCGGCTGGACTTCCGCGAGCCGTACCTGCTCGACCAACCCGTGAGCTTCGGGCAGAGCTTCTATCTGTTCTCCCGCGGGCGCGACGCCTACCACGAGCAGCGGATCGGGGAACAGACGAGCTTCGGTCATCGCTTCCAGCGCGGTCCGCTCCGCGGCTGGGCGGGCGAGGTGGCCTTCCGCGTCGAGGGCGTGGACATCGGTGGGATCGACTTCGACGACGCCCAGGAGATTCGGGCCATGGGGGGCGATCACCTGCTGACCAGCATCAAGGGCACGCTGGTCCGCGACACCACCGACAGCCGGTTCATGCCCACCCAGGGCAGCCGGTTCCTGGTCTCATGGGAGCAGGCCGGCGCGATGGGGGGCGACTACGATTTCAGCCGGCTGATCGCCAGCCACGCCTGGCACAAGACGCTGCGGACCGACGTGCTCGATCGCAAGTCCGTGCTGACCTTGCACGGGCGGATGGGCCAGATCTTCGGCGACGCGCCGGTCTTCGAGCGGTTCTTCGGCGGCGGCATCGGGTCGGTCCGCGGGTTCGAGTTCCGCGGCATCTCGCCCCGCGCGGGCATTCACGACGATCGTGTCGGCGGCGACTTCATGCTGGTGGGCGGGGCCGAATACAACTTCCCCGTCTACGGCAAGACGCTCCGCGGCGTGGCCTTCACCGACATGGGCACGGTCGAAGAGGACTTCGGCCTGAGCACGTGGCGGATGGCCGTCGGCGTCGGTGCTCGTGTGATCGTCGAGTGGTTCGGCCCGGTCCCGATGGCCTTCGATCTGTCCTTCCCCGTCACCCGAGACGGCGACGACGACACCCAGATCTTCCAATTCAGCTTCGGCACGACGTTCTAACCGGCAAGACGTTCAACCCTCAAGCAATCCGGTTGCTGCTTGGCGCTCGAGAGATGCGTTGCCCAATCGAACATGCCTCTGGTGCACCGAGAAGGCTCTCGACTGGCCGCTGGCGGAAGACGTCTACTTGGGCTGGGTGGTTGGCTTCGGCACGTTGATCACCTTCGCCCCCTGGGGAATCTTGAACTTGAACAGATCGTCCTTGAGCTTCTGTCCGTAGATGATCTTCTCCACGATCATGCCCGGTGTGCCCTCGCGTTTGGCGTTGTCCCATTGCTTGACGCGGATGGGCAACTTGGTCTCCGTGTCGAACTGCCACCACCACGACCGCGACCTGTCGTCCGCCTTGCCCACTTGGGAACACGTCACGAAGACGCAAGCGCGCCCGGTCTTCTCGTCCTTGCCGTAGGACGCCCGCCAATCCTTGCTCTTGGCTCTCAACGCCGTGAAGAGCTCGGCCCCGAACCAGGTCATCGTGACCATCTTCGTGTCCGCATGGACGCGCACCGTGTGCTCACCCGGGTCGTAGGCGTAGGAGCAGGCCGGCTTCTCCCGGACCACCACCACCGTGCCGTCGGCGACTTCGAAGCGGAGGTCGCCGGACCGCGATCCGTCGCTTCCCCTTCTGGCCCACAGCTCGAATGAGAGGGGCATATCGACCTGCTTCGGACGGCGGCCCGATCCTGCGGCGCCTATTCCAGCGAGGTACGTCTTGCCGGACTGGTATACGGTCTTGACGTCCTTCAGTGCTGCCACGGTCTGCTCGATCGCCCAGGCCTCGCCGGACCCATTCGGCGACGTGCTCATGAACGTCACCCCGACGATCACCGCGGCGACGACGGCGGCGGCGGTACCGTATCTAAACACGCGACTTGCCATGATAGCTCCCCATCTGCGGGCCTGTTGCTCTTCGACGATACGTCTTCGATGGCCTGGCCAGCCCAGTCGAAACGTCTTGCGACTCAGCCGCGCCTCCTCGAACGCCGACAGCATGCGCCGTCGGAGTTCCTCGCGATGGTCGGGGCGAGACACCGTGTCGACGTCCAGCGCATCAGCCAGCTTGGCAAAATCGTCTTCGTTCTTGAACATGGCCTATCCCCCTGACGCCTCGGCCGCGAGCGGCAGCAACTGCCTCCGCAACGCGTCCAGCGCCCGTTTGAGCGTCACCCGAACCGTGGCCGGCCTGCAACCGAGAATCCCGGCGATCTCATCATTCGCCAGCCCCTCGAAGAATCGCAGCACGATGACGGTCTGATGCTTGGGTCTGAGCCGCACGATCGCCTGATACAGCAAAGGCCAGTCGGGGCGGTCCAACGCCGTCGGGCTGTCCGGTTGCGACGCCACCCGCAACCTGCCGGCGGCCTCGAAAAGCTGCGCCCGGCGCTTCGTCGTCCGGACGTACGCGTTGACCTCGTTGGTGGCGATCGTATACAGCCAGTTGCGGAAGTCTTGCTCGCGGCTACCCGCGAAGTCGCAGATGTGTCTGGCCACGTGCAGGAATACGGTCGAGGTGACGTCCTCGGCGACTGCCTTGACGAAGAGGCGTCGCACGCAGTAGGCGAACACCCGGTCGTAATGCCGCTCGTACAGCCGCCCCAACGCATCCGCGTCGTCGCGGGCCCGAGCCACCAGGTCGTCTCCGTCTTCGACCCGCCCCATGCTGGCTCCCGGATCAGCCATCGTCCCCATAAATGCGCCGGGCGACGAGGCGTTACACGATATCACGGAAAACGGGTCGCCGCGTTCAAACCCGAAGGGCCTGCAGGACCCGTTCGACGTCGGCGGCCGTGTTGTAGCCGTGGATGGCGATCCGGAGCCGGCCCGCGTGACACATGATGTGGATGTTCTGCTCGTGCAGGCCGCGATGGATCCGCTCGGCGTCGGGATGACGGAACGCCAGGATCCCCGCGATGTGATCAGGCTCGTCCGGCGTGAGCAGCTCGACGGGGAGCTTCTTGAGTTCGTCCAGGCAGCCCAGCACGAGCGGACGCGCGTGGTCGTCGATGGCCGACACCCCCACCGATTGGATGTAGCCAAGCCCGGCGTTGATGGCGTAGATCGCGGGGTAGTTGGGCATGCCGACGGCGAAGCTCGCGGCGCCCGGCTTGGTGATCGTCCGCTCGAAGCGGTCGGCCTCGAACGCGTTCTGCAGGTTGAACCACCCCCCTGCCGGCACCGTCCACGCGCCCGCTCGTTTGGCCGGCACGCCCACCAGCCCGCCCCCGTGGCTGGCCAGGATCCACTTATGCGTCGAACTGACGATCAGGTCCACGTCGGATAGGTCCAGCGGAATCCGGCCCAGCGCCTGCGTCACGTCCACCGCCAACAGCGCCGGCGAGTGCTTCCGCACGGCTTCGGCGACGGCCGGCAGCGAGATCGTGTAGCCGTTGAAGAAACTCACCAGCGACGTCGACACGAGACGCGTGTTCGAACCCAGGAGGGGAACCAGATCCTCCACGCGCAGCGCCCCGTCGCGCGACCGCCACACCTTGACCGTGGCCGGGCACGTCGGCTGCAGCCACGGCGTGGCCCCGGAGGGAAAGTCCAGGTCGTTGATGACGACCTCGTCCCCCGCGCGGAGCTGGAGCGCCAGCGCCGCCAGGTTATACGCCTCCGACGAACACGAGCAGATCGCGATCTCATCGACGGTCAACCCGAACGCCCGCGCCGTCTGCTCCCGGGCCGCCTGCCACTGGGCCTCATGACGCTTCCGCCCGTCCATCCCCAGCAGCTTGTCCTGTGCGTACTGCCCCAGCGCGTCGACCACCGCCCGCGGCGGGATCCCCTCCGCCGCCGTGTTGAGGTACGTCATCTGCCCGAGTTCCGCAAAGTCAGTCGTTCGCGATTCTTCCGTCAGCATGGGTCGATCTCCGTTTCGCCACGGCGTCAGGACCCGCTTTGGGCTGTCACAGATCCTGCTCCGCGATCTGGGGGCCCCACCCCCGGGTTGGGGAGGCTCGCACTCGACAACACACCCATCGTCGCCATCGGATGCACCTCATAGGCCCAAGTCAGGGCGCTCGGCGGTAGACGACGAGGCAGAGCTCTCGAACATCGGCTCTGGCCCAGTAATAACAGAAGTCCATCAGGCTGCGCGTCTTGACTGCCCGGAATCGGGCCACGACCTCAAACTTCTCGTTGAACCCCGGTTGCGAGACAATCTTCTCCTCGGGAGGCATTCGTGGCCCCGCCTCCTGGTCGGTCTGCATGGCGATGTGCCTCAAGACCAGGAACCTCGGCCGGTGCTGGTCATAACGTTCTGGGTAGTATTGAAGCCACGCTCCATACATGAATCGATCCGTCAGACCCAAGTAGTCGAAACACGGCAGGCCGCTCTCAAACGGGATTCGCCCCATCTCGGACAGAAGTATCCTGTCGCCTGGGTGGGAGTGCTTCTCAAGCCACCTGGCGACCTCTGCATGGACGGAAGGAGACGACACCGATGGAGACTTGTAGAAATGGTCCGCAACAGGGAAGACCCGGAGCATGCGGTAAGATCCATGAAGACCCAGTACGACGGCGAGACATGGGCCGACTGCTCGAAGATACCGAAGCCAAGACCCGAACGACGCCGCGATCTGGGTTGACAGCGCCAGGAATACGCCAGCCAACACGCAGGCAGGGGCGAGAAACCGAAAGTACGGGCAGATATCCCCGCCCACCAGGATGTGAAACGATACGAGCGCCACTAGGAGCAATGCAGATGGCGCCACGCGGCGCCGAAATCGCCGTGGTATCAACGGCAGCGCCAGTACTAGCCAGACCGCAAACGAAGTAGTCGACCAGTAAAAGAGAGTCAGCATGTGCAGGCGAAAGAGGCCGCGAGCGACGAACCCGGAGGTAGCAAGAGGGTGCCATTTGTGGAGCATGCTATTGCAGACCACGCCGCCGAAGTAGCCGAGTCGGAACTGCTGGTGTGCATAGACGACGAGTAGAATGAGCAGAACTGCCCAAAGCAGATGCCGCCGACATCGACGACTCCGCCTGATCCACAGGAGCGACAGACATAGGCCCAGGACTACGATGACGCCTTCTGGGCGCGTCAAGGCGATCGCTCCGCCCGTCATTGCGAACAGTACTAGCCCACGACGGCGCCGAAGCCGAAGGGCCGAAAGCGCCAAGACGACGATTTCCAGAGCGTAGAGCGGTGTTTCGAGGCCCAGGACGGACCATGATGCGAGCGGGGTCGCTGTTGCCGAGAAGATGCCAGCAGCGCCCTGGACGCAAGGAGTTCCCCCACAAGCCCTAGCGAGTCGAGCTGCGAGCATCGACGTGGCGGTGGCGCACGTCACGCCGAGTAGCTTCGCGGTGAGCAATCCACCCAAGCCGAGTTTCATCCCCATGGCGAGGAGAGCAACCCAGAGCGGATTGCTGTACCCCTCCGACGGCGCCACGTCGTTCAGCGAGAGGCCGCAGCCCTCAACCCACCGTCGCGCGTAGCCGAGACTGATGTATCCGTCTTCGTTGGCTGAGTTGAAGAAGAAGAGGCAGTGCAGGATCGAGAGCACAGCCACAGCCGCCAGGACGAGTCGCTCAGCGCGGGCGTTCCGAGCCCTCACGCTGACCGGATCGTACAGCACTCCGAGCGTACCTCTAACGTTCCCTCGGGCTTCCCGGAGAAATCCTGATGCCATTCGACCCTTCCACAGAAACCGCTGCGCTCCCCTGTAGGAAGTACAAGGCAATACGGAAAAGGCGAGAGCGATTATAGGAGCGCGGTTCCCCTACGGAAAGGGACGCGTATCGGTTCGCCACATGCCTGGCCGGCCGTACGCAGGAGCTGACCCACGGTCAACGTTGCGTGGAAACCGGACAGGGATTACGCCTGCATAGCACACTCGCCGCGCGGCGAGGACGACTTCATTCGGAAGGGTTGGCTGCGCGTTGTAGGGTGGCACCGGATGGCTAACCACGTTGGGGATCGCGATCCCGCTGGCAAGCGCAACCGTCGCCCCCGGCTGATCAAGGTACTGCTTCTCCTCCTGTCGGTTGGGACCGCCCTTCTCGGCGCCGAACTCGGGCTTCGGGGGTTCGGCTTCTCCTATCATCTTTACCCCGAGCGTATCGAGTTCGCCACACTCAAGACCCCCCGGGCTACGGACTGCTTCGAGCCCGATCCGGACCTTCTCTGGGTTCCGAAACGCCCCGGCCCGTACGGGAAGAAGCTGGCGATGCTGAGAAGACTCCGTCCGACCGTCGTCTTCATGGGGTGTTCCTGCACACAGCTTGGCAGCTACCCTAAGCGCTTCGCTGACCTAATTGAGAAGGCGGAGCCCGGTCGCAGACCGGTTGTCGCCAACGTCGGTGTGATCGGTTGGTCTTCGTTCCAAGGACTCCAGCAACTCGGGCGGGATGTGCTGCCCATCACGCCGAAGGTGATCGTGATCTACTACGGATGGAACGATCACTGGATTGGGTTGGGGATCGAGGAAAAGGAAGCATGGCGGATCAACCAACCATGGTCCTCTCTCCTGCAGCGCCTCCGTATCGCGCAGTTGTCGACCAAGGCTTACGTTGCCCTTCGTGGGGGGGTACGTGAGCGGCATCCCAACCGCGTGTCCCCCCGAGACTTCGCCAGCAATCTCCGGGAGATGGTTCGCTTGGCCAGACAAAACGGAATCGAGCCAGTACTCGTGACGGCCCCGTCGTCGCACGAGATGCTGGACGACCTATCAGCAGTTGCTCACCTCGAAGGAATGTGGCTGCGGCGATTGGCGGATCTCGTCCCCTTGCACCGCCAGTATGCCGAAGTCGTTCGACAGGTGGCGGCCGGCGAGCGGGTCGTACTCTGCGACCTGCTCAAGGAGTTCTCGTCCTTTCCCAAGGAGCGAGTCGTCAACGAGTTCTTCACGGGCGATGGTATACATCTGACAGACGCCGGGAACCAGCAGATCGCGTTGTGTCTGTTCAGGTGCTTCAAGGAGAACAAGCTAGTCGAGGGAATACTACCCCCTGCGTCCTCCCAACCCCATGCCCCGAATGCAGCGAGGCGACTGTCAGGGACAAGGTGACGCTCACGGCCGAGACCAACAACGACTCGCGAGAATCCGGTCCGGGGATACCCGAGGACGGAGCGCCTTTGTCGGGCCTCCGCGGGGATCATACGCGTGTCCTCATCCCCTGTGACAACGGCCACCGTGGCCATGGATATGCCTGGATGGTCTTTCCCATGGGGGCGGATGGCCCGTCGCGGCTTGGCGTTAGAGAGCGGCGTCAAGCCGCCGCAGTCCAAGATCGGCCGAGCCGATGGTCCTGGCAAGACGGCGCGTCAGGTCTGGCTACTTCATGGCGATGTCGCGCGGGCTGGTCTCGCCCACGACGGGTTCCGTTTCGCAGACGACGCGGAAGCCGACGTGGTAGACGCCTTGATAGGGGCGATAGGCCAGGCGAAAAGCGGATCGGGCGCGCTTCGGGCGGTCGCGCCAGGAGCCGCCGCGGACGACCCGATTGGCCGCGGCGGACGGGTCGTTGCGGCCGTCGTCGTCGCGATAGGGGTAGGGCTTGAACGTCGAGCGGGTCCACTCCGAGACGTTGCCGTGCATGTCCCGCAGGCCCCAGGCGTTGGGCTGGTACTTGCCGACGTCCTCCGAGACGAATCCGCCGTCGTTGAAGCGGGGGTCCTTGGGGATCCAGTCGTCGTACTTGCGCGGGTTCTTGTACGGCTCGACGTGCTTCTTGTACGGGTGGCAGACGAACTCGCGGAGCTTGGCGTCGGCGAGGTTGGCGAACCTGGCGAAATCGGTGTTCAGATCGCCGTAGAAGAACGGCGTGGCCGTGCCCGCCCGACACGCGTATTCCCACTGCGCTTCGGTGGGCAGGGCGAACTTCAGATTCGTCCGGGCGGTTAGCCACTCGCAGAAGGCCATCGCCCGCACCCACGACACCCGCACCACCGGCTGACGGGGGCCATTGACGTAGAACCCCCGGACGCCGAACTGCATCGCGAGCTTCGACTCGACCCGGCTGTCGTGCGACGGATCGAAGCGGGCGTATTGCTCGTTGGTCACTTCGGCGCGGCCCATCCAGAACGGGCGGGCGATCTTCACGCGCGCAAGCGGGCGCTCGTCCGGATGGCCGGTCGGATCGCCCATCACGAACTCACCCGCGGGAACACGGATCAAGTCCAGCTTGATCCCGCCGCCCAGCTCGATGGGTCGCTCGCATTGGCCGGCGGCGGCCTGGCGGCGCTTCGCTTCCCGAGCGTCGAAGGGCCAGCCCGGACACGTCACGTCCTTGCCATTCGCCGACATCTTCGGCGTCGGTCTGGGCATGACGGGCTCGGTCGGGTACTTCGGCGTTTGCGGGATGGCCTCAAAGTCGACGTCCAGGTTGGCGTAGCGCTTCATCAGCTCGCGGCGACGTCGAGCGAGGCGATTCACGCGTTTGGGCCCGGCGATCTCCGTCCACGTGCCGTGATAGGGCGCGTTCAGGTCGATCCACGTGATCACCCGGTCCCACGCTTCGTCGTCGAGACAGACGCCGTTGTGTCCCTTGGCGAGCATCTGGACGATCTGCGTGGTATCGGCGTGGTATTCCAGGGGCGCGAGCATGTGATAGTCGCTCTCCATCCCCGGCCGACGGACGAAGCGATGCAGCTCGGCGTAGGCAACCGAGAAAAGGCCGGCGTCCCGCCCGCCGTGATGAAACACGCTCGTGTAGTCGGTGATCTGTTCGGTCCCGCGGAGGTCGGGGAGGCACTTGCCGTCGGGACGTGACTGGCCGTTATGACAGCCCAGACAGTACCGGTCGAGGACGGGCTGGACCTCGCGCTTGAACGCGAACCCTCGCGTCGGTCCGTACCAGGGCTTGATCTCGCTGGGCGCACGATTCGCCGCCAGTGTGTACTTGGTCGGCGGCGTGGTGTTCTGCGGCTCGTGGCAACCGACGCACGAGAGCACCTCGCCCGGCATCGCGGTGAACCAGCTCCGCATCAACTGCAACGCCTTGCCCTCGTCGTCGAGTGGCTGCACCGAGATCGGCGTGTTGGCCGGGATGCGGAAGACGGCCGACCCGTCCTCCAAGACCGGGACCGTGCCCATGACCCGCTTGATGTCCCACGGCCCTTCCATGCCAACCACGCCCTGCGGCCCGCCCATGTGCGGATACAGGTACGTGTAGGTGAACAGTCGCAGCTTCTTGACCGCCCCGCGCGGGACGCCCTTCAACCCCTCGCCGGCGTAGACGTCGGCCATGTAGACGACGGCGTCGGTTCGGTCGGGCTTGATCCGGTCAGGGATGATCGGCGGCGTCGGCGTCTTGCGGAACGGAATCGGCTCGAGCAGCGCGTACTGCGGGTCTTCGGCCAGCAGGACCATGTTGTCGAACACGTCGACCAGGTAGATCCCCCATCGCGACGCCGGGGTGGGTTGGGCCGAGACGATGAAGTACTCGCCGCTCAGCGGGTACGGATGGAGGAACTTCGGCCAGGACGCGTCGACCAGGTTGTCGGCGATGATGGCTTCGACCTTCTTGCCGTAACCGGGGATCCGCTGGACGGCGCCGTCGGCCTCGCGACGCCCCAGTGCCGGGTCGAAGAGGACCAGCTCGCCCATGCGGCGGACGCCGTGGTGGCCGCTGACGATGGCGATCACCCGCGTCGGGTGCCCGGGGATCGGTCGCGCGTAGAAGATCGAGTTCGGCCAATAGGAGTTGCTGCCGTAGAACTCCATCTGGGCCGTCCCGTCGGGGTTCATGTGGAACAGCAGCCGGTCGTGGCTGTGCGGCGTGTCGGTGTACTCCCACCGGGTGTAGAGCACCCGTCCGTTGTTCATCACCGTCGGGCACCAGTCGTGTTCCTGGTCGAAACAGAGCTGCCGGATGTTCTTGCCGTCCGCGTCCATGATGTAGAAGTTGGCCACCAGACTGCTGCCGTTCACGCAGGGCACGGCGACCATGGACGCCGTCGACGAGAAGATGATCTTGCCGTTGGGCAGGTAGCAGGCGTCGTAGTTGTTGACGTCCCTGTCCTCGCCGGGCGTGACCTGGCGCAGGCCGGTGCCGTCGGCGCGGATCTCGAAGATCTGCCACCGGCGGTGTGTGCCGACGGAGGAAAACAGGATCTTGTCGGCGTCGAAGTGCAGATCCACGTCGCCGACGAAGGCGTTGCCTTTGGGCTTGTACAGCGTGGTCAGCTTGCCCCCCGGTCGGACGGGCGCCAGGACGGCGAGCTCATTGTCCCAGACGTCCGATCGGATGCTCGAGTTGCTCTGCCAGTTCTGCGGCAGGCCGTAGGGGTCGGGCACGTGCCCGCCGTGGCCTCGCTTCGTGGGCATGATCCGGCGCTTGACCAGCAGCAGTCGGTCGAAGTCCAGTAGCGGGTTGGCCAGCAGCGCCTCGCGACGGAACGCCAGCACGGCCTCGGCGCGGGCCAACGCCGCCTCGTCGTAGCGGGTCAGGGCCTGGCGGATCGCGGGCAACTCCTTCTCGCAGGCTTCCAGGCGTTGCAGGGAGTCCGCCCTCTTGGCATATCGTTCCGGGAACGTCTCTACAAGGTGCCGGATGCTCATCCGCAGCGCCCGGCAGTCAAACCGCTCCAGCCGTTCGCGGACGGTGCGGAACGTCTCGCGGACCGCCGCCGCCTTCAGGTACAGCTCCAGCCACCGCGGGTCGTCACCGGGCACGCCGGCCCTGACCAAGGCGTCGAGCGCCCGACGCACGTCCTTTCCGGCCTGACCGATCAGCTTGACCTGCGCGTCCACGTCCCCGGCGTTGGTGAACCACGCCAGATGCTTCCCGTCGGGGGCGGCGCGCTTCATCAGATCCGACTCGGCGGGGAAGTCCTGCTCGATGTGTCCCCACACGTCCCGGACCAGGTCCCGCTGATCGAGCGCCCGATGCCGCCTGAGCGCCGCGCGCGAGGCCAGCATCGTCTCCCGCCACGTCGCCCGTTTCGAATAGACCTGCCGCGTCAGGACGATCCCCCACTTGACCGACAGATACGATTCGACCGCCTGGCGTTCGGCGGCGCTGAGCGTCCGGTCGTAGATGATGATCTCTGCGATCTTGCCATCCCACCCCTGGGCCGCCCCGCACCATCGGCCGACGCGCAGCTCGTTCGATCTGCCCCCCACGTTCGCCATGCTGGCCGTGCCGGTCCCCACGCCGTTCCGGCGCAGCTCGAACCCGACGCCGCGCTTGGTCACGCTGTAGATCTGTGGCCCGGTCCGCCCTGGCACAAACTTGGTGAAGACGCCCTTGCCGGCCGCCAGCTCGAGGTAGCACGTGCCGTCCGACTTCGTGCCCAGCGTCCACCAGTGGGGCGCGCCCTTGCCGAACCGGTTCCCCACGATGCCGCGCCAATTGTTGCTGGCGTCGCGATCCAACGATGCCACGGCGAACAGCGTCCAGTCGTCGGACCAGTTGTGCAGCGCCGTCGAGGCCAGAAAGTCGTCCCCGTCGAACACGAGGGCGGGCTTGCCGCCCAGACCACGCCGGCCATACGCGGGCTGCAGCTTCCCCGCCTTCTGGACCGCGTGATGCCCCCGACCGGACCTGTCCGCCCAGCGAGCGATCGCCGCGCCGTCCTTGATCGTGTCCGCCGCGCCGTTCCCGTCGACGTCGCTGGCGTCCAACCAGATCAGGCAGGCGGAGACGTCGGCCCGCGGGTTGAAGTCGGCGCGTGCCGCGCTCGCCAGGATCATCGACGCGGCAGCGACCGCGGGAAGGACTGTGCGGTACCTCATTCGCTCATCTCCGAAAGACCGCGCAACACACGCCTCAGTTCACGAGGAACTTCACGATCCGGGCCGCGTGACCGAGGCTCTTGGCGTGCTTGTCGGCCGTGGTACTCAGGGTCAGCTCGTGTTTCCCGTCCTTCAGATCCGCATCGAGCATATACGCCCAGGGGATGTGAAGGTAGTGGCTCCATTGCGTGTACTGATCCAGGCGTTTGGGCGGTGCGTCGTCGATGACGAACTCGATGACGCCCACGTCCGACCCCGCCACGACTAGGATGCCTATCGCCGTCCCGGTAAACGTCATCTTCAGCGATGCGCCGGGCGACTCCGCCACCAGCATCGGGACGTTGCAGAACCCCGGGCGCGTGTGGCCCTGCTTGGTGGTCCACGACGGCACGTGTTGCCAGCCCTTGACCCGCCGCGCTTGCTTCAGGTCGACCAATTGCCCACGCCCGTAATTCAGCGGGTCGAGGGGCTTGTTGGGCAGGCGATGGGGACGCACCTTCACGTCTGCGGGCAGCGCCTCCTTCCACGCGAGGTCCATCAGGCGGCCTATGCTGCGGGCATAGACGCCATGGCCGAACCGCGCCGGGTGCAGCCCACCGAACCGCTTCCAGTCGAATTCGCCCGCTCGGATCCGCTCGGTCACCTCCCGCGCCAGGTCGATGGACGGGATACCGTAGTGCCCGGCCACCTTCTGGTGACTGGCGATCACGGACGGGATCTGCCCCTTGCGAATGACGTCCATCTTCGGCGGATCGACGAAGTACAGCATCACGATGTCCATGCAGGGATTGTCCTGCCGGGCCTTTCGGATGATCCCTTCCATCCCGCGAACGCTCTCGGTGGCCTTCCGGCCGTTGCATTCGTCGTTGACGGCAAACTCCACGAACAGCAGGTCGACCCGACCCCGGCCCAGCACGTCGCGCTGCAGTCGGAACGGCCCGAGCGTCGAATCCGTCGACGGGATGCCCGCGTCGATGAAGTCGAACCGCGTCTCGGCGAACCGCTTCTCGAGCGCCTCGCAGGCCAAGGATCGCCAACCGTTGCTCATATGCGTGATGGACCCGCCAAGGAACGCGACCCGGCCCTTCTTGTCGTGGAGGAATCGTATGCGGGCGTTCGGCAGGCCGCTCCGCAAGGCAATGTACGGATCGCTCGGCAACGGATTCGCGGATGACGTGCTCTGTTCCCCGCACGCCAGCGACGTACCGATGACAAACAAGGCGATGGCCAATCCGATCACCACGATGGCGGATCTCATCCCGGGGGCTCCTCCGCGGAAACTCACTCCCGCTCGTATGGACAGCTTCGCCTCTCCATAGCGCCGCCGGATTCAGGCACGTGCAGCGTACCAGACTCATCGGCGTTGAAGAAGCCCCTCGTGGCATGGGCATCTTCTCATGGGTCTCCACGGGCGAGACGCCCGTGCTACGGTGCCCGGCTCCCCTTCTCAAACGACCTGGATCATATGATCTTCGTTGTGCGTAACACGGGCTTCATGGGCTGCGCTGGTCCGTCGCAACCTGTGATCCGGCCTGGGAACTCGATCGGCCTCGCTTGAAGGCGGCGAGCGGCTCGCCGTTCGGCTTGTAGGACGGGATGCGGACGAGCTCGTAGCCCATCTTGGGGGCTATCGAGAAGATGGCATGGCACGAAGCGGGGACCACCAGTACAGGCTTGAAGATCTCCATGAACCGACGCACGTCAGCCAAGTTGTCCATCTCGCCTGAGGGCAGAACCACGACGGGCCTCTCCAGGAACATCGTCCCGCACATCTCCAGGCTGCCCCCTCCCACCGCAATGAGGTCATCCGGCCCGGTGAGTTTTCGGCAACCGTCCATCGTCCGCTTGAGCCCGGTCGAGCGGGATTCGGACCTCGTATGCGCCAGGTGCTGGTACTGTCCCAACATAACCCACGCGGGCAGGGAGGCAGCCCCCCAGAGAGCGACCGCCGCCACGCCGCGCCCCACCTCTCCGAAACGCAGCCGGTTGACAAGGTGGACCAGTCCGGCAACGCCAAGCGGATACCAGAACGCGGCCGTGTGCAGCGCGTATCGTCGCGGCGATGTCGGCTCGTCTCCCAGTGGCAACCAGTAGAAAGCGACGGCGTACGCAGCAAGGAACGCCCCGCCCACACAGAACAGATAGGCCGTCTCCTTCGTCCGCGCAGGGCCCGATACCCACAAGGCCACCACAATCAGAAGCATCAGCACCCAGATCTCGTTGAGGACGGCCATGGACATCGTGCCGAGGTTCCGCCCGATGATGCCGAGGTACCCCCACACGCTGGGAAGCCCCGCCGGGTCGGGCCTGACGGCCGGAGAACCCTCGACGAACTCCCCGCCGTACAACACGCTCATGCTCCAGTTCTTCGCCAGCGACGGGTACTCGGGGTACGCCTTGCCCGTTGTCGTCAAGCACATGAGGTTGAACGGGACCAGGATGACCGCGATGCCAGCGACAAGGAGCAACGCAGGACCGATCGAGCGCCTGATCCGCTCTGCGATCGGGCCGATCTTCGTGAAGGCCAAGCCTGCTACCAGCGCCGGCGCCACCGCGAGGATCGTCACCTTCACGAGCCCGCCGATCCCCAGGACCACGCCCACCAGCGCCCAATACCTCGGACTCCGCGGAACCAACCGCTGCACCATGAGCAGCACGATCAGGCAGATCGTGACGAGCGGGTGCTCGGCGCCGATCAGGCCGATGTTCACGTAGGTCGACGGAAAGGTGAGGTACCCGGCCGCGCTCATCACGCCAACCAGTCTGCCCAGCGTAGGCCTGACCAGCAGGAAGATCAGCACCGCGTTGAGCAGACACGGAAACACGGTGGTCGCGATCGACAGGTACGAAGCGTCCCTCAACACGTGCCAGGCGACCGCCAGCGTCAAACCGTACAGCGGGTTGTAGTAGCCCAGACCCGGATGCGCAGCGTCGCCCACCCACCCGTGAACCACGTTGAAACGTGTGACGAACCCGCGGCCCTCGAGGAGGTTCCGCCCAGGGGCCAGGTACGTGTGCGTGTCGGCGAAGGGGATGCTGAGCTTCAAAGCCCGGCGCGTGGTCAGGTACAAACCCGCAGCCATCACGATCGCCAGCCCGATCAGGGCGATCTTGTCAGGCCTGTCCAGACGCTTCCTGGCGGCGGCGGCTGAATCCGACGGTTGTCCCGGCGGCGCGTGGCGGTCCATGCTGTCTCCCGCATCTGCGGTTCCTCAGGATCGGTCCGGACGAACCACATGCATGCCTGTAGACTATCGGAATTCTGACGGCGTTCCCCCAAACAGTTGTCGAGTCCGAAAACGCACAACCAAGTCGTTGATTCTGGCCTTCCTCGGTTCCTACCATTCCGCGGCCCAAAGGGGAAGAAGCGTGGGGACCGAACCGGTCCCTCCGTGCGCTTGACTGGCTCTTGCCAGTTCTCAGGTGCTCATGTGCGGACACCCACCGGGACGGTCGGACAGGCTTCCAGCCGTCTCTGGGGATGAGGGGCCGTTACCACCTACAAAATAGAAGCTTATGCGCGGTCGGCGCCTGCCGAGGACCCGCCAGAGGCTATGTGATCGTCGAAGATGCCCAAGATTCACCAGGAGCAGGAACATGTGTCAGGACCTTGTGCGAGCCGTCTGGGGGATCATACGAAGAGGCCCATCTTGCCGTGTATTGCTCACCTTTATGTTGATATTTAGCCCAATCGGCGGCGCGACCGCCGTCGCTGCGATCTACGACGTCACGTGGAATGGCGGCGGAGGTGACTGGATCGACCCGGGCAACTGGGACCTGGGCGTCGTGCCCGACAACGGGTCGGACACCTACAACGTCTTCATCGACGGCGGGAAGACCGGGTCCGCCTCGGATGTCTGGTTGGACGCCATAGGGCCAATGACCGTCAACGAGCTGTGGATCGACGCGGGCGACGCACTGACCGTGATCAACGGGACGGAGCTCGCAATTGCCGGCGGCCTGATCGACAACTGCGGGACGATGAATCTAGGGGAATTCGGGGTGAGTGACGGGACGCTCCGTCTCGAAGGGAGCGACATGTTCCTGTGCGGGACGGGCGTCCTAGACATGTATGACGGCATGATCATCGGGTCGGTCGGCACGGAGCGCCTGATCCAGGAAGCCGGTCACACCATTCGGGGGAACGGCTGCATCGGCAATGCGTCCATGACTCTGACGAACCGGGGCGTGATCGAGGCGCTCGATTATGATGACCTGGTCATCGCCACGCTGAACGACCCCAGCCAGGCAAGCTACAACGCCGGAACGATTCGCACGGGGTGGGGGCGACATATCGACATATGCGAGTCGTTCCTGGTCAACCAGGAGATGGGGATCGAGGGTTTGATCCACGCCGACATGGGCGAGGTCGAGCTCATCGGGTCGACGGTGACCGGGGGGGTGCTCCAATTGGACGGTCCGGGTCCGGGCGCCGAGTTGCGGCTTACAGACAACAGCCGGATCGCGGGAGCCCACGTCCAGGTCAACATCGGGACCATTCACGTCGACGAAACCTCGCTGATCGAAGACTCGACCCTCACGCTGGTCCATGGGGCCGGGTGGCTCTTCCTCGAGGGCGGCACGGTCTCGGGGGGGCTGATCGACAACCATGACATCATCAGCGTGTACGGCGAGGGTCGCCTGTCGGGAGGCAACTTGCTCAACCGGCCGTCGGGTGAGGTCCTCGTGAGGGAGGCCACGCTGGAGTTGGGTTCGGGAACCTACACGAACGACGGCCTGATCACGCTGGGGGCGGGCTACCCCTATTACGACTCTGCCGGGGACCTCGTGTTGGACGGCGAGCGCGTGACGCTTGCGGGCACGGGTGTCTTGGAAATGGAGAACGAAAGCGCCATCTACGGTGCCAACGGCGGCGAGGAGCTCGTCAACGAGGCAGGGCACACAATCCGGGGCAGCGGGGGAATCGGCGTCGTGTTCCCCAACCAGGTGGACCCGCCGCCCTGGTGGTCGCAGACTGATTCGTACGAGAATCACAGCGTGAGGCTCATCAACCGGGGCCTGATCGACGCGGTGGGAGAGGACGGCCTCACCATCGGCACGCAGTTTGTTCTGTTTGAAGGCCCGTGGGAGCCCTGGGACCCCGACGAGCCGAGCATCAACTCGGGTACGATCCGGGCCAGTCTGATGTCGGACGTGAGCTTCTGGGGATGCCTCCTGTCCAACCAGGAGGGCGATACCGACGGTCTGCTTCACGCTGACGGCGGGACGGTAGAACTGTTCGTGAGTAGCGTCGGCGGCGGGAAACTGCAGGCGGACGGCATGTCTGGGCTGCTTAAGGTAGGAGGCATCGACGGGTGGCCGCCACATCTTCCGGGGCTGGGCAGCCAGATCGACGGCGCGACGATCGACGTGAACGAGGGCACGCTCCGGGCCACCAACGGATCGATCATCGCGGGTTCAACGATTGACATCTCCCCCTGGGGCAGCGCCGAGTTCATCAACGCCATCATCGAGGGCGGAACACTGACCAACGCCGGCAGGATCGACGTGGACGACTCTCCCTACGACGCCGCCCTCACCCTGACCGGCGGGAATCTGGACAACCGGGCGTCGGGCCGCATCAACGTGGACACCACCGAACTCAAGGTGGGAGCGGGCAGCTACACGAACTGGGGCCAGATCAACCTGGGTGTTGTCGATCCCAACTCGGGCACGAGCAGCTCCGGATGGCTTCACCTGACGGACGAGCTGGTGGCCTTCGAGGCGGCGGGCGTCTTGAATCTGAATGGCGCAGACAGCTACATCGTGGCGGATGACTGGGGCTGGGAGCGGCTCGTCAACCAGGCCGATCACACGATTCGGGGAAGAGGGCGACTCGGCGATGACGGCGCGCATGGCTTCGGCCCACTTGCCCTGACCAACCGCGGCCTTATCGAGGCGACCTACGACGACATGTATGGCGGGCTGTTGGAAATCTTCCCCTACAACACCTTCGACCCCTACGACCCGCTCAACCCCGACGCGTCTAACGTCAACGCCGGGACGATCCGCGCCGCAGCCGGAGCCGAGATCGCCATTGTGGACGGTCCCCTCGTCAACCAAGAAGACGACACGCTCGGCCTGATCCACGCCGACGACGGCCTGGTCGGGCTGTACGGCGCTGACGTCATCGGCGGACGCTTCCAGGTCGACGGCATGAACGGCCAGCTCGCGCTCGAGTCAAGCCAGATCAGCGCGGCCGACATCGACGTGAACGCCGGATCGCTGTGGCTGGACGGCACCTCCAAGATCAGCGGATCGACCATCGACATCAGCATCAGCGCCGAGGTCTGGCTGGCCGGCGGAGGTAGTCTTCTCGAGGTGAATCCAGCGAAGATCGAGGGCGGTGCGTTCACGAACGCCGGGACCATCCAGATGATCGGCGAATGGGCCCTGCCCGCCATCGCACTGCTGACGAGCGGGAACCTGGACAACCGACCTTCGGGGCAGATCAACATTGACGATGGGCTGCTTCTCCTGGACGGCGGGACGTACACCAACGACGGCGTCATCGACCTGGGTGTGGGCGAATTCAGCGTCGGCGTAATCGGGGTACACGGGGAGGTCGCGCTGACGGGAACGGGCGTGGTGAACGTCAACAGCGACCCAAACACCGTTCCGGTGACCAGCGGCATCGGCGCGTACGGCGTCGGCGGCAGCGGGGACGGGCGGCTGACCAACGAGCCCGGCCACACGATTCAGGGCACGGGCTGGATCGGGGAGGTCCCGGTGGAGTTCCTGGACATGGCGGGGCTGGACCGGGAGGACCTCGCTGGCGAACAGCTTCTCCCCACGCACATGTCCCTGACCAACCGGGGCGTCGTCCAAGCGGTTGGCGGCGAGGCCCCGTTGACCATCAAGATGGCCAACGACCTGACCGACCCCAACGTCGAGAACTTCAACGCCGGCACGCTTCGCGCGGCGCCGGGCGCGGAGCTGAGGATCGAGTCCACCGTCCTGGCCAACCAGGAGGGGGCCGATCCTGGTCTGATCCACGCCGACAACGGCACGGTCGTCATCGACAAGTCGCGCGTGATCGGCGGTGAGTTCCTCGTCGAGGGCCCGGACGGCGTGCTGGCGACCGAAGGAGGGGCCGTGCCCGATCCGGAGTCTCTGGCCCAGATCAGCGGCGCCCACATCGACGTGAACCAGGGCCGCCTGCGGGTGGGCGAGAGCTCGGCCATCAGCGACTCGGCGATCAACGTAGCCCCTGGCGCTCGGGTCGAGCTCGACCAAGGCGTCATCGAGGGCGGCACGTTGACCAACGCCGGAACGATCGAGGTGTCTGATTCGCAAGGCATCCTGTTTGGCGGGAACCTCATCAACACGCCCTCCGGGCAGGTCAACATCTGCGACGCCAACCTCGTGCTGGGCTCGGGGACGTATGTCAACGACGGCATGATCCACCTCGGCGAGCCAGATGTGTCCTTCGGGAACCTCTTCGTCAACGACGGCGTCGTGACGCTGGCCGGCAGCGGCGTCCTGACGATGAACGGGGCCGACATCGCACGCGGCGCGTACGACGGCGATCGGCTGGTGAATGAAGCTGACCACACGATCCGCGGCAGCGGGGATATTGGTGGGCCGGATCTGTTCCTGACGAATCGCGGGACCATCGAGGCCGCCGGCGATCTGGCGGTCCTGAACGTCGAGTTGCTCATGCCGTTCGCTGATCCCTATCCGTACGGTACGCCCAGCAGCGTCAACGCAGGGACGTTCCGGGCGGGCACTGGGACCGAGTTGAACCTCGTCGCGTCGGCTCTGCTGAACCAGGAGGATAACACGAACGGCCTGATCCACGCTGCCAACGGCCAAATCACGCTGGACGGCTCGGTGGTAACGGGCGGGCAGTTCCAGGTCGACGGACCTGACGGCGCCCTCAGGCTGGAGGGATACGAGTACTGGTCGGGCGCCAGCGGCCATGTCGCAGACGCCGCCGTGAGCGTGAACGACGGCGTTCCCCGGCTACAGGGAGACTGGCCGCCCTGGCCCTGGCTAGGCACCGACACCTACATCGCGGACGCGGCCGTTGACGTGAACGAGGGATTGCTCTGGCTTGACGAGCATACGGCCATCACCAACTCGACGGTGAACGTGTCGCCCTGGGGCCGCATCGAACTGGCGGGAGGTGAGATCGTCGGCGGCGCGTTGAACAACGCCGGCGACATCGACGTGGTGCAGGACAGCACGCTGTCGGGCGGGAACCTGAACAACCACCCTAGCGGAACCGTCAACCTGGATTGGACGACGCTGATCTTGGGGGAGGGCAGCTACCACAATGACGGTTGGATCAACCTGGGCGTGGGCGATCCCAACTTCGGGTACAGCACCGGCGACCTCCTGCTGGCCGGCCAGACCGTCACGCTGACCGGGTCGGGCGTGTTGGACATGCACGTGGGCTTGATCGACGCCGCGGCGCTCCAGGGCGAGCGGCTCATCAACGAGGCCGGACACACCATCCGTGGGACCGGCTACATCGGTGGTTCGTCGGGCGGCTCCATCGCCCTGACCAACCGGGGCCTGATCGAGGCAATGCCCGAGACGGACATGGTGCTGCACATCATGACCCTCGAGAATGACCCGAACGGGAGCCCCGTTACGAACGTCAACGCCGGGACGATCCGCGCCGGCACGGAGGCGGAGCTGATGATCGCCGACTCGGTCCTGGCCAATCAGGAGGGGAGCACGAATGGCCTGATCCACGCCGATGGAGGCACCGTGACGCTCTCCTCGTCCGCCGTGACGGGGGGGAACCTCCAGGTGGACGGGATGAATGGCCTGCTCGAGCTTGTGGAAGACAGCCAGATCATCGCCGCCAACATCGACGTGAACGACGGGGCGCTCTGGGTGGAGGGCAACTCGCGGATCAGCGGCTCGGCCATCAACGTCGCCAGCGGGGCCACGCTGACGCTGGCCGGGAACCTGTTCTTCCCCGAAGAAACCCCCGTGATCGAAGGCGGTACCTTGACGAACTCGGGCGTCGTGCACGTGGGCACCGGGCTCGGCCCCCCCAGCGGCGCCCGGTTGACCGGCGGGAACCTGAACAACCAGCCCGTGGGCCACGTGTACGTGGACTGGGGGTTCCTTGAAATGGGGTCTGGTAGATACGTCAACGACGGGACCATTCACCTTGGGACGATCTACGATTCCCTTGCGGCGATCAGTGTCGACGGCATGGTGAGGTTGTCGGGAGCCGGCGTGCTCGAGATGGGCGAGGAGAGCATCATCGCGGCCCACGACAGCGAAGCATCGACGGTGCGGCTGACCAACGAAGCCGGGCACACGATCCAGGGCATGGGTCACATCGGCGGGTTCCCTCTGTACCTTGCGACGGGCATCGAGGGGTCCGAGTCGCTTCCCGACTTTGACCTGACCAACCGCGGCTTGATCGATGCGAACGTCGATGGTGAGGAGTTGTGGATCGACCCGACCGGGGACCTGCTGAACACCGGGACGCTGCGGGCCAGCAACGGCGGGACGCTCCGGCTGACGGCGATCGGCGACGCCAGTCACAACGGCACGATCGAGGCGGTGTCCGGCGGGACGGTTTCGGTTGAGACCCACGTGGCGGGCTCCGGCTCGTGGCTGGCGGAGGGCGGCACGATCACGCTGACCGACGTGTCCGCCTACACTACCGGGCCGATCTCGGTCCTCTACGGCGGCGCGCTGGAGCTGATCGAGGCGAACCTGAGCGGGTCCGACCTGATCGTCGACGAGACCAGCACGCTCAGCGTCCAGAGCACGCTGGCACTGACGGGAAGCTTCGCCTACTCGGGGACGGACGAAAGCTCGCACTTCTGGGACATCGACGCGACGCTGGAGATGAACGGCGGCGTCGGCGCGTCGATGATGGTCCTGGACGACTGGGCATGCCTGGAGGTCGGCGGGACCGACCTGGGGATCGACCCGAACACCTACACCGGCGATCCGAACGGCTTTTTCGACAACTTCGACCTGTCCACGCTCGTCATCGGTCCCGGATCCCACGTGCTCCTGACCGACCTGTTCGACAACGGAAACCGCGGCGGGATGTGGTTTGACGAGGCGTTGTACGTGGACACGCTGGTCTTCGCAGACGCCCAGGGCATCCTCAACCTGAACGGCCTGCACCTGTACGTCGCAGGCTCCATCATCGGCGACGGCACGATCGTCGTCCCCGAACCGGCCACCGTCGCGCTGCTCCTGCTCGGCGGCCTTGCGTGCGTCCGACGGAGGCGGTCGCCCAGACGAGCGATCCGGATGGGCGAGGCGAGGAAGGGCATCTGAGGCAGGGGCGAAAGCCCTGCCGCCACGTCGATTCTCCGCCCCGATCGACCCGAACGACGTCCGCCAACGTCGACGGGTCATCGGCGCTCGATCTTCACAACGACGCCCCGGGCGTACCCCGATTCGATGAACGAGTGCTCGTAGAAGCAGCAGTAGCCGTAGGCTGTATAGAGCAGGATATCCGTGTCGCCGTCGCCGTTGAAGTCGGCGGCGACCACGGGGGCTCCGGCGCCATACGGTGCCTTCGGCAGGACGATCCGCTTCGCTTCGGTGAAGGGCGAGCCCGAGCGATCGCGCCGGCCGAGAAAGACGAAGGCGTTGTCGGCGTTGCTGGCCAGAACCACGTCAAGCCGCCCATCGCCGTTCCAGTCGGCGGCGCAGGGCGCGGCCCGCGTCGCGAGCTTGCCGATCTGGATGGCCGGCTCGAACCGAAGCGCGTCTCCTGAATCCGCCCGAGCCGCCTGGCGGAAGTACCCCACAACGCCCAAGGCGTTCGCGGTCACCAGGTCGGCCAGGCCGTCGCCGTCGAAGTCGCCCACGGTGTAGGTGGCCCGGGCGCCCTGCAGTGCGTTGAAGCCCTCGAGTCCCTGGCCGACCCAGACGGGCTTGCCGTCGGTCAGCATCAAGCGGACGCCATTGGTGTCGATGTCCGGCGCCTTCGGCGCACCTCGGTTGCGGTGCCACCAGAAGTGGCCAGCGTGGTCGGCATCCATCAGATCGATCCGCCCGTCGCCGTCGAGGTCGTACAGCCGCTGATACACCCAGTCATCGCCGATCCCCGAGCGATGTGAGATGGTCTGACCCGAACGTAGGATCGAGATCGGCCTGGCGAAGATGCGCGGACTGCCGCGACCGGTGTTCAGGCGGATGCGTGGCGCGCTGACGGCGTCGAGCTGTCCGTCGCCGTCCCAGTCGAGGAGCTGATTGGCCGTCAGCGATGCATTTCCCCACGTACCCGGCAGGGCCTTGGCGTGGGCCTCAAAGCACGGCTCACGCGCCGTACCGACGTTCCGGTACAGGTAGATTCGCGTGCCTGCGCTGACGACGAGGTCGAGCGCACCATCGCCGGACCAGTCCACGAGTCTCGGCGTGCCGAGGGCGGAACGGGGGAACTTGCCCTTGCGGGGCAGACGGGCTCTGGTCAGTTTGGGTGCTGTCCGCGTCCCTTCGTTTCGGAAGTAGTGCAGGAAACGCTCACTGGACACCGAGTCCCCACCGCCCCTCGTCATCGGCATGCATCCAGAGATCAAGTCGAGGTCGCCGTCGCCGTCGAGGTCGGCCGCCGTCGGCGCCGCCGCCCAACCGACGTCGATGGGTGCCCCGTCGGCCTGGAGCGGACCGACGAACCGAAGCTTCGGCATCTTGCCCGTGCCCGCGACGTTGTCGAACAGGTAGATCCGGCCGGTGACGTATCCGCCGGCCAACAGGTCGAGATCGCCGTCGCTGTCCCAGTCCGCAGCGTGCAGGACGGGGTAGTAGTCCCGGGTGTATCTGAAATGCTTCTCGGTCTCGGGTGAGGGCGCCCAGGGAACGCGCAACGGCTTGCCGTCCTCGGTATGAACCAGCCCCTTGCAGGACAGCGCCGGCTTGCCCTTCGTTCCCTCATTCAGGTAGAGCAAGACGCGGTTCCACTCGGCACCGATGAGCAGATCGGTGCGCCCGTCGCCGTTCCAGTCGACGACGTGCGGCGCGGCGCTCCAGCCGACATCGAGAGGCATGCCGTCTCGCGTCCTGACAAGGCGCGAGAAGGGGAATCGAGGCCGGCCCGGTTCCCCTCGGTTCGGGTACCACACGATGCCGCCCCGCGCACAGCCAACGATGAGGTCGAACCGCCCGTCCCCGTCCCAGTCGGCCACGTCAACGCGCGAGTGGATCAACCCGGTGGTCGACTGTCCCACCGGCGTGCATCGGTTCAGTCCGTCGCCGACCCAGCCGCGCGGCGGCACCGCTTCGGGTCTGGCCCCGGGGGGCAACAAGTCGAAGTAGACAGCGTACCAGGCTGCCTCGGCTTCCTGCCGATGAACAAACGTCAGCCGACCGACCCGCCAGTCTCCAACGCAATCGTAGAAGTAGCCAAACCGCGGAACGCAGACGTAGTTCAGCTTGCCGCCGGTCGCATCGACGCTGCCGGAAAACTCCGGAAAGTCGTAACCGATGCTCGCGTCGTACCAACGGAATGGGACATCGAACTCCCCCTTGCCGTACGCGAATCTGCCCTGGGCGATGGGCTTGCCCGTCCCGGAATCGTGCCGGATGACCTGTAACGTCGTCATGTCGGGCACTCGGCCCGGTGCATGCCGCTTGAGTAACTCGGGGAAATCCAAACGGACGTCAGCGGGGCGTTCGTCGACGCGGCCCTCGGCGTCGGACGTCGGCGATTCTACTTTGACGACCACGCGCACCGAGCCCTTGCCCGCCCAGGACAGCTTCGGCGGCGCGCCGAGCTGGCAGACAGACGTCGCGATGCAGAGCCATGGCAACATGCGTTCACCTCCCGGACCTCGCCTCGGCAGCAGCCGCGCGAGGTTACCGGGTCGCCCGATCGCTGTCACGCGCGCGTTTACGCCGGCGACCCGCCAAACCGCACGCTTGACCGACCTGGACGCATCTGCTACCGTCCGGGCCGCTTCGCCGTTGACGGGTGTTGAGGACGTCTGGTGGAGAAATCATGGACGTAGCCCCCCTGCTGGCCGCCGCTGGTGTCGAAGGATCCGCTCTGGCGGCCATGGACTACGTCATCATCATCGCCTACATGCTGGGCGTTCTGGCAATCGGGACCTACTTCGGGGAGTACGTCCGTTCGGCGGGCGACTTCTTCCTGGCGGGCAAGGCGCTGCCGTTCTGGGCGATCGGGATGTCGATCGTCGTCAGCGACATCGGCGCGATCGACTTCGTCTCCGGTGCGGGGGGGGCCTACAAGTTCGGGCTGGCGCAGGCCAACTTCGACTGGATCGGCTCGCTGCCGGCCGCCGCGATTGCCGCCCTGGTCTTCATCCCCTACTACTGGCGGGCGGGCGTCTACACGATCCCGGAGTTCCTGGGCAAGCGCTACAACTCGGCCGTGCAGGTTATCGAGGCGATCCTGTGGCTCGGGTTCCTGATCTCGATGCTCGGGGTGATGTTGTGGGCGACGGCCGTCATGATGAGCACCGTCCTGGGCTGGAGCACCGATCGGTCGATCTGGATGACGGTCGCCATCGTGGGGATGTACACGGTCTCGGGCGGCCTGGCCGCGGTGGTCATGACCGACGTCATCCAGATCGTCGTCATGTTCATCGGAGCCGGGGCGTTGCTGGTCCTGACGTTCTCGAAGGCCGGCGGCTGGGACGGCGTCGTCAACACGGTCACGGGGCTCGGACCAGAGTACGCGAACCACTTCACGCTGCTGCTTCCCCACAGCGACCCGACGCCGTATCCATGGACGGGCATCGTGTTCGGGCTCGGCATCGTCCTGTCGACGGCCTACTTCGTCGGCAACCAGGCCGTCGTCCAGCGGGCGCTGGGTGCGCGGTCCGAATGGGACGCCAAGGCAGGCATGCTGTTCGCCGGCTTTTTGAAGCTGTTCATCCCCGTGTTGGTAATGATTCCCGGGTTGGCTGCTCTGGCGATCTACCCCGGGTTGGAGGACGCCGACCGGGCCGTCCCGATGCTGGTGCGAGATGTTCTTCCGGCCGGACTGAAGGGGCTCATGTTCGCCGCGTTCTTCGCCGCCTTGATGTCGAGCGTCGATTCGTACCTGAACTCCTGCTCGACGATGTTCGTGTCGGACGTCTACGGCAAGGTCTACGGATGGATCAAGGGCAAGGCGCTGTCGTCCCGCCACGGATTGATCGTGGGACGGCCGCTCACGGCTGTCCTGATCGTGGCGGCCGGGCTGTTCGCCCCTTACATCGAGCAGTTCAAAACGATCTATGTGGCCATCCAGACGCTGCTGTCGCTGATCCAGGGACCGACGCTGGCGATCTTGCTGTTGGGGATCCTGTGGCGGCGGACCACCCAGTGGGGGGCGCTGGCGGGGTTGGTGCTCGGCGTGGGCGTGACGACGTGCCTGACGGCCATGGGCGACGCGGTCTTCCCGTCGGATGATCCGTTCCTGTTCGTGTCGTTCTGGTCGTTCATCTTTTCGCTGATCGTCACGTTCGTGATCAGCCTGTTGACGCCGGCCGATCCTGAGGAGAAGACGCGCGGGCTGGTCTTCGGCCAGGTCATGCACGACGACGCGGTTCAAGAAGCGTTGAGAGATCGGGTCAACGGATCATGAGCAATCCATGGCATGGATTCTGTGACTTCATGAAGGCGCACGTGGCGCCGAGCCTTCGTTGGCTCCTCGCGCCTCTGGATGCGTGGATCGACTCGCTGCCGCTGTCGACGGGAACGGTGTGCGCCGTGGGGTTGTTCGTGATCGTCGGGCTCTGGGCGCTCACGCTGAAACGTCGCTACATCTACCTCGGCGCGCCCGACCAGGCGGCGTGGCGCGACCTGCGGATCTGGACGATCCTGGTCCTGCTGCCGTATATCATCGTGTACCTGATCTTCTGAGCGCCGCGCCGAACGTGAGGGGCCCGAGATGCCCGAGGACGAGAGACAGACGCACCGACGACGCGACGGCGAAGTGCTGACCATCATCGGCAGCTTCTTTGCGATTCTGGCCGTGCTGGTCCTGATCGGCACGATCTTCCAGGGCCACAGGGAGGGCATGGTCGTCGGCATCGGCGCGGGGCTTCTGCTGTTGCTGATCGGGCTGGGCGCCGCCAGCCTCGGCCGGCGATGGCTGCGGAGCCCCGACCAGCAGGGATGAAGCGGTGTGAGATTCATCCAGCCCGTGGTGGACCGCCAGACCGCTCGCCAACGTCTCGAACGACAACGCTTCAAACGCACCCGCCGGTGGATCAGGTTCGTCCTGGGACATCTCCCGCGCCCAACGCGGACGCCGAACCCCGCATCCGGAGATACAGAACTCCGCCAGCCGCTTCCTCACATGGAGGTCGTCTGGCTGCCGTGCTACTGGATGAAGATCGAGGCGACCCGAAAGGGCACCTCGCGTCCCGTTGACGTGTTGGTCGGAGGGTGCGACGGGCAGTTCACGCTCGCCGATCTGTCGGGGGTCACGTACGAGTCTCACCCCGATGTCCAACCGTTTGTGCCCGTCATCGACGACGCCGAGGCCGACCGGATCGCCCGGTCCGGGCTCGTCTCGGCGGTCCTGCGAAGCCCCGGCTGGCGTGCCAAGCCGACCATCGGTCAGACGTTGCAGGCCGAGCTGCTGCAGTATCCGTTCTGGGTCTACACGTTCGAGCGGCGGCGCGGACGGCTGGACATCAAGGTGCTGGATGCGCTGACCGGCGCCCTGCCCGGCCCCAAGACCAAGGCCAGCATCTTGCGGGCCTTCGTGGACGCCAGGCGGTCTGCGGTCCCCTAAGCATCCGCGCGCTACTTGGGCGGACCGATGCGGTCGATCTGCCAGTCCGCCCGGAGCACCCCCTTTGCGGGCCGACGCCGGACGGGGTTCAGACGGACGTGGGTGATCGTCTTGCCCCGCCAGTTCTCGTTCTCTCCAAGCGCAAGGCGGTAGGTGTGGAGCTTCCCGTCCGGCTGGATGCCGAAACGGACGGACATCGCCTCGCACATCCCCGGACGGTCGGCGGTGGCCCAGTAGAACTGGGCGATCTTGCCGGCCGTCGTGGACATCTTGATCTCGAGGACGGGATAGTCGTCTCCCTTCACTGGCTCGTCGAGCGTGGCCACCATGTAGCCGGGACACGCGATACTGCCTACAAGTCTGCCCGCCTTGACGCCCACACGGCTAATCCCGCGATGGAAGGCCCAGTACTCCTTCTCGTACGCCCGGTCGAAGTCGAACTGGATCTTGGACAGCGGGGGCATGTCTGCCATGTTGCGGGCCAGTTGTCGCCAGGGATCGTTGATCCGATCCATGAAGTCGAACACGCGCCCACGGAGCCGACGTTCGACGTCCCGCACGGCCGGCCGGCCGGACAGGTTCTCCATCTCCAGCGGGTCCTGCTGCATGTCGTACAGCTCGTCGGCCTGACGCGGCTTCCAGTTGTAGCAGTATTTGTACCGGTCGGTCCTGATCATCCGCACCTGCAGGTGGGTCATCGGGAAGCTCGTGAAGACGGCCTCGTGGTGTCTGTCCGTACGGCCGGTCAGGACGGGCTTGAGGCTCTTGCCCTGCACGGTGTCGGGGGCCCTGACGCCGGCGAAGTCGAGCAGCGTCGGCATCAGGTCTACCGAGTTGGCCAGCACACGACTCGCCCTCCCCTTCTGCACGACGCCCGGAAACCGGACGATCAACGGGACGCACATCAGGTCGTCGTACATCATCATGGCCTTGAAGATGCAACCGTGCCCGCCCATGAACTCGCCGTGGTCGGTCGTGTAGACGACCAGCGTGTTGTCGGCGAGCCCCAGCCGATCTAAGGCGGCCAGCAGACGTCCGATCTGGGCGTCGATGTAGCTGACGTACCCGTAGTAGTGGGCCATCAGGTCGCGGTACTCTCGTTCGGTCCACGCGGGCCGGTCGAGCAGGTCCCACATCTCGTTCTCGAAGACCAGTTGACGCTTGAGGCGCGCCCGCTCCTTGGCCAGGTCGATGCCGTGCATCCGCCAGTGGAACGCCTGGTGCCGCTTCGGCGCGCGGGTCATCGGGTCGTTCAACGTCGCGGGCAGCGGCAGACCGCTCGGGTCGTACATCTTGTCCCAGGGCTCGGGCGGGGTGATCGGCCGGTGCGGCCCCTCGTAGCTGACGCAGAGGCAGAAGGGCCTGGCATCCTTCGCATGTGCCTCCAGGTGCTGAACCGCGCGATCGGTCAGGAACGTCTCGATGAAGTGCTTCTCGGGGATGACCGAATGCCCGTCCTCGATCACCGTGTGATGCCCGCCGCGGACCTTCTTGCCCGGACGCGGTTCGTCCAGGCCGAGCTTGCGGAGATAGGCGACGTAGTCGATGCCCTCATGCACGCCGTCCTGGAATCCGTTCCGGGCCCGTTTGGCGTCGATGGGCGGCGGCTTCTTGTCGATCAGCCGGGGCAGCTCGTCGCCCGAGCCGCGGACGAACGCCCGCTTGCCGCGCAGGTGCCACTTGCCCATCCAGGTGGTGTGATACCCCGCGCCGGCCAGCTCACTGCCGAACGTCGGGATGCTTTCGTCCAACTGAACCCCGTTGGTGATGACCCCGTGGCTCTGCGGATGCAGGCCGGTCAGCAAACTCCCTCGCGATGGCGAACAGGGAAACGCGGCCACGTAGTACCGCTCGAAGCGCATGCCCCGTCGGGCCAGGCCGTCCAGGTGGGGCGTCCGGATCGCGCGGTTGCCGTATGCGCCCATGGCGTCGAGCCGGTGTTGGTCCGTCATGATGAACAGGATGTTGGGGCGCCGCGGGGACTGACCGGCCTCGGCCTGCGACGCTCTTGCACCGAGCTGAACCCCGAGCCCCGCGCCTGCCAGGCTCCGGATGAAACTCCGTCGATCCATGGACATCGCTGACACTCCTCTGGGCGGAACCGCGCCGCCCCCATTCTACGCAGTCGGCTCCGCGTGGGAAGCGCTGCGGGCGTGGACCACGTGCAGAGGACGTCGGCGTACCCCACGCGGGAGCTAACGCCTCCAGACAGCATTGCCACTGCCCGACGGCTCTTCTAAGCTGCCTGCACGTGCCGAGACCTCCGGCACAAGCGAGGCGCGCCATGAAGATCGAAGCGGTAGACTTCTACTACCTGTCCATGCCGAACGTCCTGGACATCGGCGACGGCAGCCAGGATGCGCTGCTGGTGCGGGTCCAGGCGGGAGAGCACGTCGGATGGGGCGAGTGCGAAGCCGCCCCGCTGGTGTCCATCGCGAGTTGGGCCTGTCCGATGTCGCACAGCGCGTGCAAGCCGGTCAGCGCGTCGGTGCTCGGGCAGCGGCTGGACGACGTGGCGGACATCGAGCGAATCAATGCAGCGGTTCGCGAGAACAGTATGGACCTGCTGCAGGCGGATCATACGCTGTCCGGCATCGACATCGCGCTGTGGGACTTGCTGGGCAAGAAGATGGGGATGCCCGTCTACCGGCTGCTGGGGTACGAGCGGGCATATCCCAAGACCCCTTACGCCTCGCAGCTCTTCGGCGATGACCCGGCCGCCACGCTGCGCAAGGCCCGCCAAGTGCGGCGCGACGGGTACCTGGCCGCCAAGTTCGGGTGGGGACCCTACGGACGCGGCTCGGTCCGGCAGGATGCCGATCAGGTGCACGCCGCCCGCGAGGGGCTGGGCGATGAGGCCGAGTTGCTCGTCGACGCCGGCACCGTCTGGGGCGATGACGTGGAGCGAGCGCGGCTGCGGCTGGACGCCCTGGAATCGTGTCGGGCCGTCTGGCTCGAAGAGCCGTTCGTCTCGGGCGCGATGGCGTCCTACCGTGCCCTGGCCGAGGCGTGCGGTCGGATCCGCCTGGCCGGGGGAGAAGGATGCAATAACCTGCATCAGGCCAAGAACATGATCGACTATGCGTCCTTGGGATTCGTCCAGATCGATGCGGGGCGAATCGGAGGCATCACGACCGCCAAACAAGCTGCCGACCACGCCCGGGCCAGGAGCGTGACCTTCGTCAATCACACCTTCACGACGCATCTGGCGCTCAGTGCCTCGCTGCAACCATACGCGGGGACCGAGGCGGACCACCTCTGCGAGTATCCCGTCGAGCCGACGTCGCTGGGGCTGGAGCTGACCTCGACCCGTTTGCTGCCGGACGACAACGGGCAGATTCATCTGCCCGACGCCCCCGGTTTGGGCGTCGAGCCGGCGCCGGAGGCGATCAGGAAGTACCTCGTGGAGGCGGAGATCCGCGTCGGGGGCCGGACGGTCTACACGACACCATCGATCTGAAGGCCAGCAGCCGCTGGACACTTCCGCCGGCACCGGGGAAGATGGGCGCCTGATGACCGATTCCGAATCACTGCACGTTCTGATAGCCAACGACGACGGCTACGACGCCTCGGGGTTGACGGCCCTGCATGCTGCGCTGTCGGGTCTGGCTAGGGTAAGCGTTGTGGCGCCGGCAAGGGGCGTGAGCTCGGCCGGCCACGGCGTGACGGACCGACGGCCCATCTGCGTCCAGCGCCGCCACGTCGAGCCGTTCGGAACCATCCACATCGTCGATGCGTTGCCGGCGGACTGCGTCAGGCTGGCCTTGACCGAGCTGCTGGAACATCGCCCGGACTGGGTCGTCGCCGGCATCAACCGGGGGGGCAATCTGGGCGTCGACGTCTTCTACTCGGGCACCGTCGCGGTCGCGCGCGAGGCGGCGTTTCTGGGGGTGCCCGCGGTGAGTGTATCCCAGTACCTTCGCGCGGGCATCGATGGACCGGATTGGTCTCGGGCCACGGACTGGACGCGGTCTGTGCTGAAGCGGCTGTTTGCCACCCCGCCCGACGCGCGTCCGCCTATCTGGAACGTCAACCTGCCCTCCCTGCTGCCATCCGAAGAGCCTGGCGGACTCGTCGTCGCGCCGATGGCGCTGACGCCCCTGCAGATCCGCTACCGGCAAGAGGGAGGTGACCCCGCGGCGGACGGCGAGCACTACGCGTTTGCGGGACAATACAGCCAACGACCCGCGCCGCCGGGAACCGACGTCCACTACGCCTTCTCGGGCCACATCACACTGACCCCCCTGTCCCTGGATCTGACGCTTCGGGAGAGCATCGAGATGCCCGACGGCCCGACGTGACGGACCCAGGCGGGCTAGTGCTTCTTCTTCCGCTTCAACTTGAAACCGAGGACGCGGCTCAGGCCCCGTTCGTTCCAGCGCTTCGCATAGGCGCTGAAGTAAGTCACCATCTTGGAGCGCTGGTCGGCGGGCTGCCTCATGAAGTGATATGCTTCCCTCTTGAAATGCGCGTCGTCGCCGGCGATCCGCTCCTTCTGGCGCAGATCCCACCCGCGCGATCCCTTGCGCGGGTTGGGAAGCATCTTCTCGATCTTGGAGGCCCACTCCTCCTCTTCATCGATGCGATCGTCGATGTAGTCCGCTCGCTCCTCCGGCGAGAGCTTGAAGTACTCGGTGACCTGACGTTTTGCGATTTCGCGCATCACGACGGACAGGTTCCTGCGAATACGATCGCGTTTCGCCTCGTCCATCTCCTTCCAGTAGGTGACGAACTCGTCGTCATTCATCTCGACCGCCCTGTGCATCTCGCCCTCGACCCAATCGACCCGCTGCTTCAGGGGCAACCGGTTGAAGTCTCCGCTGGCGACGTAATCTCCGTGTTTGTCTATTGACGCGGTAGGGGCGGGCGGGGGCTTCGGCGGTGGATCAGGCCAGAGGCAGTAGGTAACCGCGCCGGCGCCCGCCAGGGCGATGACGCCGCCGAAGCTGATCAGAAGAACCTTCAAGCCCCGGCCCTGCCGGAGCACTTCCCACTTGAGCACGGGCAGAAGCATCGTCGCGTCTCCCCCTGCCATGGTACGGGTCGCTCGCAAGAGGCCCGTACAGGTAATGGTTGTCTGCTCTCGCTCGAACTACTTTTTCTTCGATTTCGGCTTCACGCCGAACACCCGGCTCAGGCCACGCTCGTTGCGGCGCTTCGCGAAGGCGCTGAAGTAGGCGATGGTCTTGGCACGCTGGTCGGCCGGTTCTCTCATGAACCGATAAGCCCCTCTGGCGAAACGCGCTCGCCTGGCCGCAATCCGCTTCTCCGCATCGGCCTCCGATTCACCGTCGCGAACCCCCCCAGGCCCCCTGGGGAACATCTTGCGTGCCTTGTCCCGCCATTGCTGCATCTCGTCGATCCGACCGTCAAGGTATTCCTTCCGGTCTTCCGCGGACAGCTTGAAATACTCATTGACGTGTCGCTTCGTGCGCTCCCGCATCACCGCCCTCATGTTGTCTCGGATGCGGTCGCGCCTCTCCTCGCCCATGTCTCGCCAATAAGCGACCAGCTCGTCGTCGTCCATCTCGAGGGCCTTTTGCATCTGTCCTTCCGCCCACTTGACGCGCTGTTTCATGGGCAATCGATTGAAGTCGCTGCTGGCGGCGTAGTCGGCGCTCTCGTCCAGCGAGGCCGTCTCGACGTCCGGCGGCGGCTTCGGGGGCGGCGAGGGCCACAAGTAGTACGTGGCCGTGCCGGCGCCCGCCAGGGCGATCACGCCGCCAAGGCTGATCAGAAGAATCTTCAGACCCCGGCCCTGCCGGAGCGCTTCCCACTTGAGCACGGGTAAAAGCATCGTCGCGTTTCTCCCTGCCACGGTACGGGTCGCTCGCGAGCGACACATACAGGCGTGGTTCTATGCTCTCCTTGGACTACTCCTTCTTCTTCTTGCGCTTCGGCTTCACGCCGAAGAACCGGCCCAGGCCACGCTCGTTGTGGCGCTTCGCTAGGGCGCTGAAGTAGGCGATGGTCCTGGCACGCTGGTCGGCCGGTTCTTTCATGAACCGATGCGCCCCCCTGGCAAAACGCGCTCGCCCGGTCGCAATCCGCTTCTCTCTGTCGGCGTCCGATTCACCGTCGCGAGGCCCCCCACGACGCCTGGGGTACATGGCGCGAACCTTCTTGCCCCATTGCTCCATCTCGTCGATCCGATCGTCGAGGTAATCACTCCGGCCGTCTTCTGACAGCTTGGAGAACTCGATGATCTGTCGCTTCGTGCGCGCTTCCATCACCGCATGCATGTTGGCTCGGATGCGCTTGCGCCTCTCCTCGCCCATGTCTTGCCAGTAGGCGGCCAACTCGTCGTCGTCCGTCTCGAGGATCCTCTGCATCTGCCCCTCCGTCCACGCGACGCGTTGCTTCAGGGGCAGTCGATTGAAATCGTCGCTGGCGGCGTAGTCGGCGCTCTCGTCGCGCGAGGCGGTTTCGACGTTCGGCGGCGGCTTCGGGGGTGGCGAGGGCCAGAGGGAGTACCCGGCTGTCCCAATACCCCCTAAACACAGCACGCCACCGAGGGAAATCAGGGCGATCTTCAAGACGCGAGCGTTCTTGAGGTCCTTCCAGTCCATCACGGGGATGAGCATCGTCGCGTCTCCGGACCGCCAGTCCCTCTCAACCGGACTCACCAAGGCTACAGATCGTCGGGGATGACAGCGTTGGGATCATTCGGATCGATCCCCCACGGCAGCCGCCAATGGTCCTCAACGTGGCAGTCGGCGTACAGCGTGTGCCGGATCTCCTTGTTGCCCTTCATGCCGTGGAACGGGTCGTACTCCCGCAGCAGGTACAGATCCGTGATCCTGATGTCGAACCACGGACGAAAGTGTTCCGGAATGGGAATCGGCGAGTTCCATTTGACGAAGGCATCGCCCACGCTGATTCTCGTCTTGAAGCCGAACCCGCTCATCACGTCGGACGCTGCATAGACCACGAAGAGGTACTCGTAGCTGGTCTGCTCGCTCTCCCAATAGCTCATGCTGACGAAGTTCGGGTCCGAGAGGTAGTTGGGATCGCGCACGGTCTTGCCCGGCTGGTCGGAAGGACAGCGGAAGAGCCTATCCTTCCCCTGCGTGTAGGGGCTGAGGAACTCCATGATCGGCGGATGGTAGTCGGGGGATGACGTGTCCTCCGGGTTGTTCGACGGCATGTCCGTCGCCGCCGGAAGAACGTCGTTGTAGTCGCTGAAGTACTGCTTCAGCGCCACCCCGATCTGCTGCAGGTTGCTCTTGCAGTAGGTCCGCCGGCTGTTCTCCTTCGCCTTGCCCAGGGCCGGCAGCAGAATGCTGATCAACAAGGTGATGATGGCGACCACCACCAACAACTCGACCAGCGTGAATGCCCGGTCCCTGGGCCCCTTCGTCAACGCCTTGCTCATCACGTGACTCCCACGCATCTGCGATCCGCACTCCGTTCGACTACTCGCTCGGAACCGCCCTCGACGTCGCCGCCGACGCCGGCTGGGTGACTGACCTGATCAGCCACTGACCATGACGCCCCAGGATCCGACCCAGGTGTTCGCGCTGCTCGTCCTGAAGGACGGGCCAGAGATCGGCCAGGGCCTCGACGGCCAACTTCCGCAATTCTGGCTCGAACTCCCGACGCAACTCCTCCATCCTCGGATGGTACTTGTCGATGATGGACCGGACCCGCTTCTCCTGCTTGGCGTCGAGCTTGAGGATCTCCCGGACCCGGCGGGCGACGGCGTCCAACATCTCGGGGGAGCCCGGTTCGAGATCCTTGCCCAACCAGTCCGGACGCCTCGGCTCGCACCCCGTGTTCGGAGACTCCGGGGGAGGCATCGGGTCAGCCGCGATCGGGTTGGATGCGATGGGCGCGGGGGAGACTGGCTGCCCCATGAGCCGCCCGCTCAACGCCAGACCCGCGAAGAGCCCCGACAGGAACAGGACCGCGGCGCCCACCGTCATCCACAAACCCGCGCGCGTCGCGCGAGACGTTACCTGGCTGCTCAGTTCATCAACGCTATCGCGGTCCACCATAGCTAAGCACTACCCACCAAACGGACGAGTCAGCCGACGCCGCCTTCGAGGGCAGATCGACCCAGCCATGCACCGGAATCGCCGAGGCGACCGCCGAGTCCAGCGGGTCCTTGCGACCGGGCGAGTGGGCCCCGTCTGCTGCAAGGCCCGGTTGCGACATCCCCGGAGGCCCGATCGCAGGACGGTCCGAGCCGACGCCAAACGCCCACATGACGCTCCATATCAGGGCCAGAGAGGCAGCGATCCCCACACCGGCCGCACACCCCCGACGCGCCCACCGATGCCACGCCTCGTAGCGAGCCAAACGGATCAGCAGGTCCACGGTCCGGTCGTCTGCAAGATTAGGCGCCTGGGAACGGGCCTCGGCGTCGATCTGATCCGCTAGCGTCTCTAGGGCTACGCCGAGCCGCTCGGCCCGAGCGGCCGAATCCCGACACGACGGACAGGTGTCCAGGTGGCCGGTCGACACGGCATCGACCGAGCCACCCGTTCGACCGGAGGACACGAGCGCATCCCAACAAGCCGAACAGTCTTGATGCTTGCCGGCAGATTCTCGGTCGGTTGTCATCGAAAATCCTGCATCACTCAAGGGACGAGCCGCATGGCCAGTTCGCGTCTCGCCCGATAGAGGCGGTCGTTCACGACTTGGGCGGAAGTCCCTAACACCTCCGCCGCCTGCTGCGGGGACAGACCCAGCAGATCCCGCAATACGACGACCTCCCGCCACGTCGGCCGAAGCCGACGGATCTCCTCCCGAAGTCGATCGACGCCCTCCTGGCGGATGGCTCTGGCGTCTGCCCCTTGGCCTGTCCCAGCCAACGGCGCGATGCCGGGCGGACCGGCCAATCTAAGCCACCGACGCGTTCGCCGCCGCCGCGCCCGATCCCGCACAAGGTTCAGCGCCGTCCGGTACAACCAGGGACGCAGCGATGCAGGAGGCGAGAGTTCCGGAAGGTGTTGAATCAGTCGTAGAAACACCTCCTGACACAGATCCTCCACCTCGTGCCGATCGTCCCAGAGACCCAGCACGAGCCGCCGGACAGCCAACTCATGACGGCGAACCAGCTCGACCAGGGCCCCGCGGTCACCGGCCTGGTACCGGCGCACATAGACATCGTCAGACTCTGGGGCCTCGTCCTTCCCCGGCCCAGGGTGGAACGCATGACCCGAGCTGGCATGATCCGGTGGCATATCGACCTGGATCACCATAGTAAACGCAAATGCCCCATCTCGATCGGTCAGATTCTGTCGATTCTCGTAAGGTTTCGGCACGGGCTTGGCGACCGGGTGGCTGATCTGGGCGGCGTTTCCGGACACCAAACCGTCGGCTTGACACTGCCACAATGGCAGTTTGGGAACACGAAGCCATCGTAAAGTATTATATAGAAGAACCTTGTGACCAAGTGGCCCTGGAACACCGATTGCATGTTTCCGGATTGACCGAGGAGACCATGCCATGACGATCGACAAATTCACCGTGCGAGCCCAGCAGGCCATCGCCGGGGCCCAGGAGCGGGCCTCCGCGGCAGGGAATCCCGCCGTGACGCCCGTCCATCTGCTCGCGGCGCTCCTGGATGAGCAATCGGGCGGGATCATCACGCCGCTGCTCCAGAAAGTCGGGGCGAACCTCGACCGGATGCGTGAGATCACCGAAATCGAGATCAAACGACTGCCCAGCGCCGCGGGCGGTCAGCTATCGGTCGACCGCGCGTTTCAGCAGGTGCTCGAGCGGGCCCAAGCCGAGGCCGACCACCTCAAGGATCAATTCGTCAGCACCGAACACCTGCTGCTGGCGTTGGCGGACGTCGACGGCGACGCCAAGGAAGTCATGGCCGTCAGCGGCGCGAACCACGACGCGATCTTAACAGCGCTTCGCGCCGTGCGCGGGTCGGCGTCGGTGACCAGCCAGAATCCCGAGGACACCTACCAGTCGCTGGAGCGATACGGGCGCGACCTGGTGGAGATGGCGCGGCGCGGCAAGCTCGACCCCGTCATCGGGCGCGACGAGGAGATCCGCAGATGCATGCAGGTCCTGTCGCGTCGGACCAAGAACAACCCCGTGCTCATCGGCGAGCCCGGTGTGGGCAAGACCGCCATCGTCGAGGGCCTGGCCCAACGGATCGTCGACGGCGACGTGCCGACCGTGCTGAAGGACAAGCGGGTCGTCGCGCTGGACATGGGCGCGCTGATCGCCGGGGCGAAGTACCGGGGCGAGTTCGAGGAGCGCCTCAAGTCCGTCGTCCGTGAGGTCGTCGAGTCGGACGGCCAGGTGATCCTCTTCATCGACGAGCTACACACCGTCGTCGGCGCTGGCCGGGCCGAGGGCGCCGTCGACGCGGGCAACCTGCTCAAGCCGCCCCTGGCCCGCGGGGAACTCCGCTGCATCGGCGCGACCACGCTCGATGAGTACCGCAAGCACGTCGAGAAGGACGCGGCGCTGGAGCGCCGCTTCCAGCCGATCTACGTCGGCGAGCCGACCGTCGAGGACACGATCGCCATCCTGCGCGGCCTGAAGCCGCGGTACGACGCCCACCACGGGGTCCGCATTCAGGACAGCGCGCTGGTGTCGGCGGCGGCGTTGAGCCATCGGTACATCAGCGACCGGTTCCTGCCGGACAAGGCCATCGACCTGATCGATGAGGCGGCCAGCCGGCTGCGGATCGAGAACGACTCGATGCCGGGCGAGCTGGACGAGCTGCGGCGGAAGATCATGCAGCTCGAGATCGAGCGCGAGGCCCTCAAGAAGGAAAAGGACCCGGCCAGCCGCGAGCAACTCGAGCGGCTGGAGCGTCACCTGGCCGAGCTGCAGGAACAGAACGGCGCCCTGACCGCGCGCTGGGAGAACGAGAAGGGGCTGCTCGATGCCATCAAGCACGTTCGCGAACAGATCGACGCTAAACAGAACGACCTGGCCGCTGCCCAACGCGAGGGCAACTGGGAGCGCGCAGCCCGCATCCAGTACGGCGAGCAGGCCGATCTTGAAAGACAGCTCGCCGACAGTGAGCGTCGTCTGGCCGAGACGACGGCCGACGGACGCGGGCTCGTTCACGAAGAGGTCACCCCCGAGCAGGTCGCTGAGGTGGTCAGTAAGTGGACGGGCGTCCCGGTCTCACGGATGCTCGAGGGCGAGCGCGAGAAGCTGATGCACATGGAAGGGCGGCTGCACGACCGCGTCGTCGGTCAGGACGAAGCCGTCCTGGCGGTCAGCGACGCCGTCCGGCGGAGTCGGGCCGGGCTGGGTGATGCCAACCGTCCGATGGGCAGCTTCCTGTTCCTCGGCCCGACGGGCGTGGGCAAGACCGAGTTGTGCAAGGCGTTGGCGGAGTTTATGTTTGACGACGAAGCCGCCTTCGTGCGGATCGACATGAGCGAGTTCATGGAGCAACACTCTGTTGCCCGGCTGATCGGTGCGCCGCCGGGCTACGTCGGCTACGAAGAAGGCGGCCGGCTGACCGAAGCCGTCCACCGCAGGCCCTACTGCGTGATCCTGCTGGACGAGATCGAGAAGGCCCACCGCGACGTCTTCAACGTCCTGCTCCAGGTCCTCGACGATGGCCGGCTGACGGACGGTCATGGGCGGACGGTCGATTTCCGCAACACCCTCGTCGTGATGACCAGCAACTTGGGCAGCGACCGCATCCAGGAGATGAGCGAGGCCGGCGCCGACGAGGCGCAGATCGAAGCCCAGGTCCGCGACGTACTGAAGCGCCACTTCCGCCCCGAGTTTCTCAACCGGGTCGACGAGACGGTCATCTTCCATCGCCTGACCCGCGAGGACCTGGCCGGCATCGTCGAGATCCAGCTCGGATACTTGCGCGGCAAGCTGGCCGAAAGGAAAATGCTGCTTCAGATCACCGACGCTGCGACGCAACGACTGGCCAACGATGGCTACGACCCGGTGTACGGCGCCCGGCCGCTGAAGCGCCTGATCCAGCAGCAGATCGAGAACCCGCTGGCCAAACGGATCCTCGCCGGCGAGTACGCCGAAGGTGACGTGATCGCCATCGACGCCAGCGGAGAGGGCTTCACCTTCACCCGGGCCGAGGCGGTGCTGGAAGGGGAGCTGGTCGAATAGACTCTCTTCGAGCCGAAGCCCGCGTCGTCCTCAAGGCACGCTTTTGCCAGACTTGGGCAACTTGGCAGTTTTGTTGAGTACGATGGCCTTCTGTTCCTCGGCGCCCTTGGCAACGCTCCAGAACCAGGGCCCGCTGGGATCGAAGCATTGGGCACCAACGTAGTTCTTCAGGATTTCCTCATAGCACCGAACTGCTTGATCGTAACACTTGCGGGCCTGCTTCACGCCATCGTCTGACCGATCGGTCAGCCCATCGGCTTCTTCCTGGTACGACTGCCCCATAATGAACCAGCATGTTCCCACGTCATACAGCGCCCAGAACTGCTCGAAGAACTTCTTCGCCTGATTCAGTGAGGGTGGTAGCTTCGGGAGCACCTCAGGGTACTTCTGGTTGTGCAGGACTTGCTGCTGCTTGGCGACATGCTGAAACTCCTCAATGCAAGCCGTTGCCAACATCCGCGCCATCTCGAGCTTCTTCTTGTTCAGATACCGCCACGCCAATGCCGTGTAGCCCGCTGAGTCCTCGGGGAAGACAGCGGAATCCCGCTCTGCCGCCAAGCGACACCCCAATTGGCACTTAGGCCTAACCCTTATCGTTGCCCCTATGCGCGGATCATCCCACTTCGCGTTTGGGTATTCGGTGATGACTTTCGAGAATAGGCTTTGGGCCCCGGCGAATTCACCCGTGCGTCGTAGGGCATCTGCTTTCAGGAAGAGACAAGTCCCAGCAGCATTCGGTCCTCGGTCACCACTCGCTAGAAACGCTTCGATGGTCTCCATCAATTCTCCCCACTTCTCCGCTCTCCTGAGTTCCCAGATTCTCGTCATTGTTGCTGCGCCGCCCTCCTTGGCCTTTCCCGCCTCGTCCTTCCCTGCTCGGGGTCTTCGGGCAACACCTTCGCTCGGGCCCAGGTGCCTCGGCGGAGCGCTCGAGGAGCCGTGTCCGGTGCCTGCAGGTCTCGGTTCCGTACATCCGGAACACGCCAAGAACGCCGCCGACGCCAAAAGGACTTGGGTTGTTGTTCCACTCATGACGCACCTCATTCCTTGTGTGACCTGTATTGCAGCCCTCACTCAACTGCCCCGTATTCGGAGTCTTGGTCATCTCCTCCGCATCAGGTAAACCTCGATTTCGTTCGTCTCAGACGCGGCCACTGGCGGTAGCTGGGCAATAAAAGACGCCCCCCATTTCTCGACAAAGACCTCACGCGACAACTGCTCGAGCTTGCCGATCTCCGGCAACGAAGTAAGGAGTTCGCGGACCTCCGCGGCCTTCGATTTGACGTCCGGAGTGTATGTGATGACGTTGAAGGCAAGCCCTCCTGCCCCAGGCGCCTTGACAGTACGGGGCGGCGAGGGAAGTACGGCTTGAACCGGGGATAGGAACTTCTCCGCTCTGGCAATATCCATCGCGGAGGCCTTGAAGCCAACTCGAGTTAGCTTCTCCGCCGCTTTTGCGCCCAGATCTCCCACGCCCTCTTTGAAGTAAACGGCAACACGGTACTGGGCGTTCTCCGCAAAGCGTTGCTGGGCCGTGAGCGCCGCTGTCTGGATCTGGGCGACTTGTTCCCGGTACGCGGCAAGGACTTGAGGACTGGCTCTTCCTTGCCCCACGACATCTTCCATCAGTTCCTCCGTACGGGCCAATCGCCTAGCAAGGTCTTCCATCTTCCTGTCAGAACTGGCCCTCAGATTGGCGCTCTCGGCAGCAAGCGCTTGCTGCAAGGCCAAGTACATCGCGTCCACCTCAGTAGCCTTCTGCCGAAGCGCGGCGAGGGTCTTGCCGTATTCCTCAGCCTGCTTCTGCGCCTCCTCTGTAGCGCCCTTCGCTCTTTGCGCACAGCTTTTCGCGAGTACGCCCGCCCTGACACAGTCCGCCGCGTCCGCCCTGGCCTCGTCCAACCTCGGCTTGACCTGATGGTCGAGTATCTCACCCACACGCTCGCGCACCGTCTCACGGATCACCCCTCTGATGAGCACCGATCCACCAAGGAGGCTAACCACCGACAAGACCAGGAACAGCCACCAAAATCGCTTTGTCCCCCAGCGCCACAGCTCGGCCTTGGATTCGTCGAGCAGTTGGGTCCGAACCAAGGGATACTCCCAGGTTGGGGAGAGGCGTATCGTGTGCTGCAGGTGCGAGGAAGGGTTGCCTGATGCCAGAGCGGGGGAAGTCTCGGGTTGCGTCTCTTGGTGGTTCTGATCATCATCACTTCCTGGTGGCATTGCGAATGTCCTTAGCGAGCCAGGCGATCCAAGCCGACAGTAATGGGCTGGCTCGTTCTGTGCACAGTGGCCATCCAGAGCAGCTTCTTAGGACACGATACATTGGAAATCTAGGAGACCTGGCGCCACATGTCAACCCGCTGGTGTGGGATTGTTGCGCGCCGTCGTCGCAGCCCGTCCTGGTGCCAGGCGTTGTCGCCATGCCCCCCAAGATTGAGGGGGCATGGCGACCTTGGCCGTTCCCGGCAAGACAAGCCCGCCGTCATCGTGCTGACGCAGCTCAAGTGCCGGTCGCCAGCAGTCCGCGCGCAACCATGCCGTTGCACATCACCGACGCGAGGTGACAGCACTTGGCGGGCAAGGGCTACGCCCCGCCTACGGCACCGGGTCGCTAGAGCGCCTGATCCAGGAACGGTTCGAGAATCCCCTGGCCAAGCACATCCTCGGCGACCGCGACGCCATCGAGATCGACGCCAAAGGCGAGACCCACACATTCACCAAGACCCAGGCAGTGCTGGAGGCCGAGCTGGTAAAATAAGCTAGCCTGAAGAGGGGGAGCGATAGCCATGAGATACGCGGTGGTCATTGAGAAGGGGCCGGCAAGCTACGGGGCCTATGTTCCCGACCCGCCGGGCTGCGTGGCCGTGGGTGAGACGGAGACCGAAGTCGAACGCCTCATCAAGGAAGCGATCGCGTTCCATCTCGACGGGATGAAACAGGACGGCGAGCCGATCCCTGAGCCTTCCTGCAAGGTTGAATACTTGGAAGTGCCAGCCCCTGCTTGACCGGCGCCGCGATCATGTGTCAAGTTACCCCAACCTGTTGAAGCACGCCCGGGCTGAGGCGCTATCGAGCGGAACCCAACGCCGTCCGAGGAACGTAATATGCGCGCGGAAGTCCGAACTGCACTGAAGACGGCAGGACGATCGCTGCTCTTCGCTGTCGGCGGTTGCGCGGGGATCTGGCTCGCGCTCGAGATGAAGACGTACGCCGACGCATCGGGCGCGAAGGTTGTCGCGTATCTGGCCCTTCCGCTTCTGGCAGCGGGTATGGGCGCAGGTCTGGTGGGAACCGCAGGGGTTGTGGCCTCCTTCCTTGATCTGCTGATGGGCCACCAAGACGATCGTTCGCCCGGCAGCAGCGATCGAGACGGCATTGTCCTTCGCCGGCGGAGGCGACGGTGGCTTCTGGTGTATGGGCTGTTCCTTCCGCTCGCCGCGACACTGATTGCCTCGGTGGCCATCACGTACCTGGCGCGGGAGGGATTGACGTCGCCGAACCTATCGCTGTGGAAACTCATCCTCGTGGCTGCAGGATGCATGTTCGCCGTCGTTTGGGGGCCCGCCGCCGTGCTGTATCTCATGTCGGCCTTGGCTCGGCGCACGAGCAAACGCGCCGCATCTCCTCCGGCCAAGCGATCTGACGAAGGGCCGGAGGCGTAGTCCCGTCCCTCCCGACTCTGATCTGCTGCCTGCCAAGATGATCATCCGATCGGGCGAAAATATCTACGATTCCCCGACGATGGGTGGTTGACTCGCCTCCGAGCGGGTATCCTATCGGACGGAGGGCCACGTCCGTCCGCAGGTGGGGGCCCGACGCAGGGCCCTGTCGTCCGGTGGGCCGGGCGTGGGGAGGCGCGGTGATTGATTTGGTGTCTTGATTGCCAAGGGTCCGATAACTGATAGGGGCAAGTCTTCCGGGCGCTGCTGGATCCGGACGTCTTGCTCGTTGAAGGAAGGGGTATCGGCAGCCGGGGGAATCACTTGCCGACGTTGGCAGCGTCCAGAAAAGGAGTTCTGCAATGAACGGACGGGCGACACGTGCGCACGAACGCTACAAGGATGACCGACGAGTGTGTCGGGCAACGCTCGAGGATCAATCAGGCGGCTCGATCGAGCTCAGCGTCATCGACATGAGCGCAGGTGGGGCCGCGCTGTGCGGCGTGGGAGACACATCACATGCGCCTCGGGCATCCAGCAAGCCGCTCACGAAGGGCCGCATCAAGTTCGCCGTGCCCTCGACGGGGAAGCGCAAGACGACCAAGACGATCGACGTGGGCACGTACGAGGTCGTCCGCGAATGGTCGCGTGGGCTCGGCAGTGACGCGGGCATCGCCGTGATGTTTCCCAAGGCCCGCCGCGGATGGGTGAGCCTGTTCGACGACCATCGGTTCCTGACCTCACTTCAGTAGACCGACCCCGGACAACGTCCGACGGCGTGCTGCGCGGGCGCACGTGTCTAGCCTGCTGCGGGGGGGGCGCATCCACGCAGCGCGTGGACAACATGCCCACGAGATGACAAACTGGGCCCTCGCTCTTGAGGGAGACGAGCAATGAACGCCCAACTCCTGTTGGCGACGCTGGTCGTGGGTCTTGGGTATTCGGCGATCATGGCGGCCGGGCCTATTGACATTGGCTCTCGGCGAGAGCTGTTCGTCGACGACACCTTGATCGAGAAGCTAAACGGCGCGGAGCTGAGACTGCATCCTCCGACGCCGCGTGACGTGGCCATCGTGCACGACAAGCCGTGGGAGGGCAACGGCTGCTGTTATGTCACGGTGTTCAAGGACGGGGATCGATACCGCATGTACTACCGCGGCGCGCACGGCGTCTACAAGCCAGACAAGTGCGTGTCGACACACATGCAGGTCGCCTGCTACGCCGAGAGCAAAGACGGCATCCACTGGACCAAGCCGGAGCTCGGTCTGTTCGAGTTTGAGGGGTCCAAGAAGAACAACATCATCCTGACCGAGAAGGAAAACCGGCACGCCCCGCACAACTTCTGCCCGTTCCTGGACACAAGGCCGGGCGTCGCCCCGGACGAACGGTACAAAGCGCTGGGCGGGGTGACGGGCGGGACGTTCGCGTTCGTCTCGGCGGACGGCCTTCGGTGGAAGCAGCTCGGGGACAAGCCCATCATCACCAAAGGCGCGTTCGACTCGCAGAACCTGGCGTTCTGGGATTCGGTGCGGGGCGAGTACCGGGCCTACGTCCGCGACTTCCGGAACGGTCGCGACATCAGGACCGCCACGTCGAAGGACTTTCGAACCTGGACCGACCCGGTTTGGCTGGCGTACTCGCCGGCGCGGGGCGCGGAGCTCTACACCAACCAGATCATCCCCTACTACCGGGCGCCGCACGTCTTTCTGGGCTTTCCGACGCGGTACATCGATCGCGGTTGGTCGGAGTCCATGAGGGCGCTGCCCCAGCTCGAGTACCGCAAGCTCCGGGCCAGCAGCTCGCGGCGAGAAGGCACGGCGTTGACGGACGGGATGTTCATGACCAGCCGTGACGGCCTGCATTTCCACGTCTGGGCGGAATCGTTCATCCGCCCCGGGTTAAGATCCAAGGACAACTGGTTCTACGGGGACAACTACCAGAACTGGGGATTGGTCGAGACGAAGTCCGACATCGATGGCGCGGCCGACGAGCTGTCGATCTACGTCCTCGAGAGCGCTGCGCAGGGGGACACGTGCTGGCACCGCCGCTTCACGATCCGCATCGACGGATTCGTCTCGGTGCACGCGCCGATGAGCGGAGGCGAGCTTGTCACCAAGCCCCTGGTCTTCCAGGGGAGCAAGCTGGCGATGAATTTCGCCACTTCGGCCGCCGGCAGCATCCGTGTGGAGATCCAAGACGCCATCGGCCGGCCCATCGACGGCCTCGCGCTGGCCAACTGTCCGGAGGTCTTCGGCGACGCACTGGATCGGGCAGTCCAATGGAAGCCGACGCGGGACCTTACTGACATCGCAGGCAGGCCGGTGCGGCTGCGGTTTGTGCTGAAGGATGCGGACCTGTATGCAATCCGGTTCGAGGAGTAGGCAGGGGAAACGAGCAGAGGACCCGTCGTGTTGATTCGGAAGGAGTTGCCATGAAGCATGTGACCCGACGGGATCTGCTGTGTCATTCCGGCCTGGCGACGGCAACCGGCTTGGGGTTGCCGCTGGCGCGCTCCGCCGCCTCGGAAGGCCCCGCTAATCAAGGTCGAAAGCTGAAGATCGTCGTGGTCGGCGGTCATCCGGACGACCCTGAGAGCGGCTGCGGCGGCACGATCGCCCGATACGCCGATGAGGGCCATGACGTCGTCAACCTGTACCTGACACGAGGTGAAGCGGGAATTCGCGGCAAGAAGCATGAAGAGGCCGCGCGGATCCGCAGCACCGAGGCCGACAAGGCGTGCCGCATCCTCAAGGCCAGGCCACGTTTCGCCGGTCAGATCGACGGGGCCACCGAAGTCAACCGACAACGTTACGATGCCTTCTGGGAGCTGATGCAGGAAGAAAAGCCCGACCTGGTCTTCACGCACTGGCCCATCGACGCGCATCGCGACCACCGCGTCGCCTCGCTGCTCGTCTACGACACCTGGCTGCGGTCTGACAGGAGGTTCGCGCTGTACTACTACGAGGTGATGTCGGGCCTTCAGACGCAGCACTTCTGGCCCACCGACTACGTGGACATCACACAGACCGAGGCCCGCAAGCGCGCCGCCTGTTTTGCCCACGCCAGCCAGAAGCCCGAGGGATTCTACGGGTATCACGAGCCGATGAACGTCTTTCGCGGCCTGGAGTGCGGGTGCAAGTACGCCGAGGGATTCGCCCGCCATGTGCAAAGCGGGGCCCTCCTCTAACGAACTGGGAGGCATCATGCGTCCAAGTGAGCTGATCGTGCTGAGCGTGCTTGCGGCGACGAGCGCCGTCGCCGGCCCCCGCGACGGCAACTGGTACGAGAGGAGCTTCTACCTACTCCACGAAGACCACCACACGCAGGGGCGATTCGAGGTCGGTCGCGACGCCGACCCCAAGCAGACGGGCAAGCTGGTCGCGCTGTCCAGCCCCGACGTCGTCCAGATCCATGCCAAGGGCAATCCGGGTTGGACCACGTATCCCACGAAGATCGGCCACGCGCCGCCGAAGCTCGTCCGCGACGTGCTCGCCGTCTGGCGCGACCTGGCCCGCGACGCCGACTGCCCCTTCTCGGTCTACTACAACATCGGCCGGGACGGCGAAATCATGAAACGCCGCCCTCCCTGGAACCGGGTCCGCGCCGACGGCAAACCCGTCGACCGCGCCCTGTGCTACCACTCGGGCGTTGCGGAGGAGTACCTCTGGCCGATGGTCCGCGAGATCATGGCGGGCTATCGCCCGGCGGGGTTCTGGTTTGACGGCTCGTGCTTCACGGTGCAGGTCTGCTACTGCGAGAAATGTCGCCAGCGGTTCAAGCGCGAGCATGATCTTGACCCGCCCAAGGGCCCGGACGAGCCAGGCTGGCAGGCCTACCAGGAGATGCATCGCCAGATCTACCGCGAGTTCGTGCACGCAACGGCGAAGATGATCCACCACATCGACCCGAAGTGCCTCGTCGCCGTCAACTGGGCCTATTCCTTGCGGATGCCCGAGAGGCCCGATCCGGAGATCGACTATCTCACGGGCGACATCGGCAACCGGGTGGAAGGGTTGTCGGCCGAGGCACACTGGTACGACGCCCAGGGCCTGCCCTTCGATCTGATGACGCAGATCTGCACGATGCATGAAACCGCAGCGGGGGGGCGACCAACCCGGCGGATGGCGCCCAAGCCTCGCGCGCAGATCGAGCAGGAGATAGCCGTCATCATCGCCAACGGCGGGCGGTACTTCGCGTGGGACAACCCGACGGCCGAGAGCGGCCTGGTGCCCGAACGGCTCGAGTACCTCGGGCGCGTCGTCGCCCCGTTCTTGCGAGCGCGGCAAGCGTGGTGCCTCGGGTCGAAGCGCGTGCCCGACGTCTCGCTGCTGAACAGCGCGGCCGCCCACTACGCGATCGCCGAGCAATCGAGGGTATGCTTCTCGAAGCGCAACAACCGCATCGAGGGCGCCGCCGACGCCCTCGCCCGGCTGCACCTCAACTACGAGATGGTCCCGGACTGGCGGCTACGGGCGCAAGACATTCGAAGCCCACTGCTGATCGTCGCACACCCCAAGGTCCTGACGCGCCAGACCGTCACCGACCTGATCGCGCACGTGCAGGCGGGCGGCGACCTCTTGATGACCGGCATGGGCCCGACGCGTGATAAGCGGTTACCCGCAATCCTTGGCCTCGCCGACATCGTGGGACCCCAAGGGCCCGAGCCGCTCGTCTCGAAGGTCACCGATGTCCCTTTGAAGTTCGACCACTGGCTGTTCCGCTCGAGATGCGCAACCGCAGAACCGATCATCAGTGTCAAGGATGCGCAGGGGCGGACGTACCCGCTCCTGACCCGACACAGGCTCGGCAAGGGATCCGTGTGGTACGTCGCTATCCCGCTCTTCGCGCACCGTGGCAAGCAGGCTGCACCGGATACGCTTCCACGGGCCGTGTTCGACCAAGTCCTGCCGCCGTCGAGAAGACTTGTCACAACGAGCGCCGCCGACAGCGTGGAAGTGGTCCTGCGACGGAAGGGGAATGCCTACGTCCTGCACCTGGTCAACTTGGCCGCGGGCTCGCGCGAGGTCATCAAGACGCAACGACGACGGTTCACGAAGATCACCCAGTTGCCGTCCGTGCACCCGTGTCACGTGTCGATCCGTCTGCCGGCCAAGCCAACATCCATACACCTCCAGCCCGGCGCGAAGGCCCTGCAGGGGTGGCGATTCGAAGGCGGTCGGCTAAAGGCCGACCTACCCGCTTTCGACGTCCACCAGATGGTCGTGGTGCAAACCGCGAAGGAAGATCGCCAAGGCACTTGACCCGCCTGGCAGGAATCCCACAAAGCGACGATCGGATGGGCGTTCCGCGTTGTCAGGCCTCCCCGGCATCGTATAATTCAGTAGGCAGGGGCGACAGCACGTCTCGGCAGTTTCGAGCGGATGCGAGACTGAGCAGACCGATCGGGGATCGGTGGCCCTTCGGGAGCGACTGACCTCGGCGGGGAGACCCATGCAGACCATTCGTGCAGCTAGACGACGCAGACGGGTCCCCACAGCCGACGCGCACGGGAACATGTGCCGCTTTCGCCACACGAGAGGCTTCACGCTGATCGAGTTGCTGGTCGTGGTGGCCATCATTGCCCTGCTCATCTCGATTCTGCTGCCGTCACTGGGTCGGGCGCGGGCCCAGGCGCGAGCCACGATGTGTGCGTCGCGGATCAGCCAACTGGTCAAGGCCATCTTCCTGTATGCAGACGACTACGGCGGGACGCCGCCCTTCATGGGCCGGGGCTGGGAGAACGCCGATGATCCCGGGCAGGACGGCCTGATCTGGCCGAAGTTCCAGGGCGTCACGACCACCGTCCGCGATTGGAAGTACTTCGAGAACTGGATCATGCCCAACATGCCAGACTACTGGACGCTGGCCGAGATCGATTGGCCGCCGGAGGCGGAGGTTCGCAACGGCAGCCTGTTTCGTTACACGCGGTTCGAATCGGTGTACCTCTGTCCGGACTTCGAGCGGGTCTCCGACCCCAGCAAGAGCCAGAACACCTTCAACTACACCCGGACGCTGCTCGGACGGAAGTGGTACCACCAGAACGATCCGGAGGGTCAGGAGGGGTCTCCGTGGTACTTCGGCAATTGGGCCGGAGCGGCCGGTCCGATCATGCAGATCGGTCAAATCTACTCGCCGTCCCGCCTGCACATGCTCTTCGGCGAGCGATGGAACCGTCACTGCGCCGCGCCGCCCGAGGAGATGTCCCCGCCGGCCCCCGTCGGCAAGGGCTTCCTGGACGGCATGATCACCGGACAGTGGATGGTGGCCGACCCGATGCTGGGCTTGCTCGGCAACGAGATCGGCCAGTACCACGGGCAGAAGATGGGTTCGCAGGTCGCCCCTGTGGAGGTCCGCGAGTTCATCGAACACATCAAGCGTGCGAACTCAGCCTTCTACGACGGCCACGTCGCGCTCGAGCTGGACCCGCTGCCGGATCGATTGGCCGATCTCGACTGGGGCTTCGTCAGTGCGGGCCACGCAGCCCTCGCCTTCGTCGACTGGACACTGGGACACATCTTCGCCCAGCGCGGGCCGACCGAGGTCAAAGTCACGCTCGATTTCCCGTAGCGTGCGTCCCCCGTCGCCGCCGGTCTGTCCTCTCCGATCCGACCGTCCTTGACCGTGTTGCACACATTGGGGCGCTTCCTCGGCCACCCATGCGGATTATAGTGGTTGGCGGTGTGGTTCTCTTCGTCGTACAATAGGATAAGAAGTTCCCAGTAGGTACACACTGTATGCGTTTCGAACGGTCCACGGCGCGGTCGCTCGGGAGGAGCAACAGGCCGCGCACGCGTCCGCCGGGCGCCCTGTTGGGGACCCGGGGCAAGAGTTGAAGGCCCATGTGCCATCCCCGACGTGAAACACAGCCCAGGCCAAGAGGTGTCGTCGAACAGCGTCGGCCGGCTGTCCTGACGGGTCGTCGTCCGGGCACCGTCCGCGGATTCACGCTGATCGAACTGCTGGTCGTGGTGGCCATCATCGCTCTGCTCATCGCGATGCTGCTGCCGTCGCTGAACCGCGCCCGCGCCCAGGCGCGGACGACGCAATGCGCGACGCGGATCTACCAGCTGTGCCTGGCGGTGCTGATGTACGCCGACGACTATGGCGAGACATTGCCGTTCCTGGGGCGGGGGTGGGAAGACGCGGATGATCCGGGGCAGGACCCGCGGGTCTGGCCCAAGTTCGCGGGCGCGACCACGACGGTCGGCGACTGGAAGCGCTATGAGAACTGGCTGATGCCGAACATGCCCGACTACTGGTTGCTGCCCCAAGCCGACTGGCCCGATCACGCTGAAGTCCGCAATGGCAGCCTCTTTAGCTACACCCGGTTTGAGTCACTCTACCGCTGTCCGGAGTTCGAGCGGATCGCCGACCCGCGGAAGTCCCAGAACGCCTTCAACTACACCAGAACGAAGCTCGGGCGAAAGTGGTACCACAAGAACGACCCGGAAGCGCAGCCGGGGTCGCCCTGGTACATCGGCAACTGGGCAGGCAACGCCGGCCCCGTCATCAGGACGAACCAGGTGTACGCCCCCTCCCAACTCCACATGCTGTTCGGGGAACGATGGGACCGTCACTGCGCCGCGGCGCCCCAGGACTTCTCGCCGCCGGCCCCGTGCGGACAAGGCCTGCTCGAGGGGGAGATCTACGGGACGTGGATGGCGGCCGATCCGATGCTCGGCATGATCGGGAACGAACTCGGGCAGTACCACGCGCCGAAGGTCCCTTCGGAAATCGCCATCCCCGAACTGCGAGAGCAGATGCCCCCCATCAAGCGGAGCAGCGTAGCCTTCTTCGACGGGCACGCCGGGCTCGAGGCAGACCCGATGCCGGATCGCAACGCCGATCCCGAATACGGGATCAATGCGATCCAGCTGTTGGTGTACTTCATGGAATGGACGAAAGGACACATCTTCGCCCAGCGCGGGCCGACAGACATCGAGATAGACTCCCCCCTCTAAGCACGACCTGTGCCACACCCGGATTGGGTCGCCGGATGAAACGTCACGCGAAGACTATTGCGGTTGGCGGGCTCGACGCTATGTCCGTATAATCAATTATGGTGGTCCCGCGACAACAAGGTATGATCGTCACCAACGATCGAGCGCACAGTGGGTACGGAAGGGGAACGAAACGACCGCGCCCAGGCCTGGGGGGCCAGCCTGGAGGCTACCCCTAGAGATCGATGCCCATGTGTACCGATTGTGCTGCACGGCGATACGACACACGACGTCCCGCGGCGCGGCGCCGCTTGCCGAAGGGCACGCGCAGGGAGGCGGGTTTCACGCTGATCGAGCTCCTCGTCGTCGTGGCCATCATTGCGTTGCTCATCTCCATCCTGCTCCCGTCGCTGAGCCAAGCCCGCGACCAGGCGCGGGCGTCGGTGTGCGCATCGCGGATCAGTCAACTGTGTCGGGCCTTGCTTCTGTACGCGGATGACAACAACGAGACCCCGCCGTTCATGGGCCGGGGTTGGGAAGACGCCGATGATGCCGGCCAGGACGACCTGATCTGGCCGCTGCTGCCGGGCGTGACGACGACCGTCCGCCAGTGGAAGTTCTTCGAAGACTGGATCATGCCCAACATGCCCGATTACTGGACGCTGACCCAAGACGAGTGGCCCGAATACGCCAAGGTCAGCAACGGGCGGCTGTTCAGTTACGCGCGGTTCGACGCGCTGTACCGCTGTCCGGGGTTCGAGCGGGTGGCCGACCCGCGCAAGTCGCAGAACGCATTCAACTACACGCGGTCGCTCCTGGGTCGCAAGTGGTTCCACAAGAACGATCCTGAAGGAAAGGAACACTCCCCGTGGTACTCCGGTAGTTGGGCGGGGGCCGCCGGGCCGATCCTCCGGGTCAGCCAAGTCTACGCCCCCTCTCGGCTGCAAATCATCTTCGGGGAGCGGTGGGAGCGTCACTGCGCCGCGGCGCCCGATGAGTTCTCGCCGCCCGCGCCTGCCGGGAGCGGAATGATCGAGGGGATGATCTACGCACAGTGGATGGTGGCCGATCCGATCCTCTGCCTGTTCGGAGACGAGATCGGTCAGTATCACGGGGCGAAGATGTCCTCGCAAATCGCGCCCGAGGAGATCCGCGACCAGATCCAGAAGGTCCAGCGCGAAAACGCGGCCTTCTACGACGGCCACGCGGCGCTGGAGCTGGACCCCCTGCCCGGCCGGCACGTCGATCCGGAATGGGGGTTCTTCGAAGCCGTCGAGCTTGCCACCAAGTTCATCGACTGGGGCCTGGGACACATTTTCTCCCAGCGAGGCCCTTCGGATGTCTCGGTCGACTCGCCGTTCTGAGCCCGAGCTCAAACGGCGCGTCGCGTGCCATCGGCGAGTAAATGCGATCCGCTCGGGGGGATCGATCCTGCTACTTGATCGCGTGCTTGTGCTGCGCGAAGGCGGCGAAGCGCCGCTCGATGTGGTCCGGGGTCGGCACACCGTCATGGACGTACAGCGCGTAGAGCAAGCGAAGCTGCTCGCCCGCGGGCAGCTTGTACGGACCGTTGAAGCTGAACGACGCCCCCATCCAGCCGTCGTTGCGGACGTGGAAGACCGACGGGTGGTTGGGGTTGGTCGGGTGGTCCATCAGCGTCATGCCGTTGGACCGATCGGCCGTGACCCGACCAGCGTAGTCGACCCATCGAGCGGGCTTCCAGAAGACAGCCTTCTCGTTGACGGCGCCGGCGCTGTTTCGGATCGTGCCGCCGCCGTCGTTGACGTCCATCGTCTTGGCGACACGGGCGGCGAAGATGCCGAACGGGGTCTTGCCGAACGTGACGTCCCCCGACGCGGGCGCGATCAGCAACTCGACGATCAGCATCCATTCGTCGTTCGGTAACGGGCGGACCGTCATCAGCCGGCGTTCGATCAGCAGGGGCTTGCCGTCCGGCCCCGTCCACGCGTTTCGGACCCGGAGCGACGCCGCCTCCGAACCGTCCTCGAGCTTCTCGATGGCCTGATGCACGACCTTGGCGGGGCCGGGGTCCTCCCAGAAGTTGACGCCGTTGACCTTCTGGTGAGAGATCCAGACGGAGTTGTGGTGGCTGTGGCCCATGGGGTCGTGCGGGTGGCCCATCCGCGTGACGACCCGTCCCGCCGGGCCGATCAGCGGAAACCAGAACGGACGTTCGTGTTGGCGACCGTAGTGATAACGAACCACTTCGACGCCGTCTCGCTGGAAAGAGATCTGGTCGTAGGGCATGGGGACGGCCTGAATGGCCGCGAACGGTGGTGGCTTGGCAGCGGCCTGGGCCGCATCGTCAGCGACCATGAAAGACAACCCTCCTAGAATGACACCTACGGTGGGGTGAATCCGGCGGTTCATGGCCTCAGGGCCTCCTGTCCGGGGCGGACGGCAGGTCGTTGGTGAACGGGATCTGCCAGCGCGCATCTACGCGGTAGCCGTATTCGTCCAGATAGTGCTGACGAGGCCCGAACGGGTCGTTGGTTCGCTCGAGCCATCGCGACAGCTCCCGGTCCAGCCGTGCGCGAAGATCGGCGTGCGCGGGATCGTCGATGAGGTTGTTCATCTGGTCTGGGTCTGCCTGGTTGTCGTACAGCAGCCATGGCCCGTCGAGACGGCGGATATAGGTATGCCGTCGGGTCCGGACGCCCCGCCATTCAGGCATCTCAGGGCACTCGCCGAACGGACAAATGGCGTGCATCAACACGCTCTCCTGTCCGCCGCCACCGAGGTGCCCGGACAGATCAACGCCCTCGACGGTGTCGGGCACGGTCTGGCCCAACAGCCCGAGCAAGGTCGGCATGACGTCCTGACTGCCGATGACGACGTCGCTGCGCGCCCCGCCGCCGAGGGCACCCGGACCGGACATCAATAGCGGCACGAGGACGCTCTCGTCCCAGGGCCACTGCTTTCGCTGAACCCCGTGCGAGCCGAGCATGTCGCCGTGGTCGGACGTAAACACGACGAGTGTCTCGTCGCGGATGCCCAATTGGTCGACGGCGGCGAGCAGCCGACCCAGCTCGCGGTCGAGCGCAGTGATCTGGGCGTAGTAACCGGCCAAATCCGAGAAGTCGGGATCGGGACAGTTCTTGGGCGGCGCAAGTGACCTGTCGTCATACCGGGCCAGCAGGTCGGGCGGAGCCTGTCGGTAGGGATTGTGAGGCGGCCCCCAGGAGAGGAACAGACCGAACGGCCGGTCACGGTCGGCGTTTCGCACGAACTCGATGGCCAAGTCGGTCTGGGCGGTCGCGTCGTAGCCGCGCCAGAAGCGCGGTTCGGCATCGTCGCGATAGTATAGGGAACGATAGTAGTCGTGCGTGCAGTTGCCGACGGCCCAAAAGTCGAATCCCTGCCGCCTCGGGCCCGGCGGGGTGTAACCGGCGCGGTCGGGCCCGTCGAGGTGCCACTTGCCGATGTAGCCCGTCTGGTAGCCAACCCCACGCAGCACGTGGGCAATCGTGGTCTCCTCGGTCGACAACCGCAGATCGTTGAGGAACAGACCGGTGCTCAACGGCCATCGCCCCGTCAACAAGGACGCGCGGTACGGCGTGCAAACCGGCATGGTGGACACGGCATTGGTGAAGACCGTGCCGGTCGCGGCCAGCCGGTCGAGCGAAGGCGTGTCAACGTCGGTGCAGCCCGCATAGCCGGCGCTCCGGGCCCGCATCTGATCGGCGAAGACGAACAGGAGATTCGCAGGGCGCCCTGTAGCCATGCCATGGTTGTAGCGGAACGTCCGGAAGAGGCAAGGCCCTGTCACGAGGTTTGACGAAGACGCCCGATGTCCGGATGATGGCGCCCTCGGCCGCTGGGAGCAGCCACCTTGACCGCACCACCGAACGACAACACGTTGGGGCAGGCCGATGCGGTCGGAAACGCCCGCGCCGAATCGCTGGTTGATCAAGCCGATTGGGGGGAACTGGCAGCGGCAAAGCTGACCGCCCTGTGGGCGTTGAGCGAAGGCGGGTTAGGCGGGATTTTGCACGCCACGCGTCTGCCCTGTCGGGGGATTCTGTTGGCCTCGATTTCGGTGATTTCGATCTGCCTGATATCCCGCGTGAGTCGCAAGCGAACGGCTGCGTTGCGGGCCGTCATGGTCGTCCTGGCGATCAAGGCCGTCTTGGCCCCCCACTCAGTGGGCGGCGCCCACGTCGCCGTGCTAAACCAGGCCCTTCTCGGCACGCTGTGCATGTTGCTGTTCGGCCCCTCGCTGTTGGGATGCGTGATGGTGGGGCTGCTGGGGTTGATTGAAACGAGTCTGCACCATCTGTTCTGGGCGACGTTGCTGGGGGGCATGGATTTCTGGGCGTCACTCGATCAGCTCTTGATCCGTGGGCAAGTCTGGCTGACGGGTCAGGTCGTCATCCCTCAACCCGCTCGCTGGATGGTCGGGCTCTACGTCGGCGTCCATGCCGCGGTCGGGGTCGTGACCGGGGTGATCGCGTGGCGCTTGCCGCGGATGGCCGAACGGATCCTGGCCTCGCGCCCCCCGCCAGCGTCGAATGCCCCGCGCCCGGACGACGCGACGTCAGGCACGCGACGTCGGCCTCGTCGACGGTGGGTACGGATGGGCAAGGGCATCATATTCGTCCTGGCAGTGATCGCGCTGGCCGGACCGGGGTTGGCGGCGGCTGGGCATGGCCCGTGGTACTGGCGGGTCTCGATCGCCGCCCTACGCGTGGTCTGCGTCGTGGCAGTGTTCGTGTTCGTCATCCGGCCGGTGGTCAGTCGTCTGGTCGATTGGCTGCTGCGGCGCGGCCGCAAGCAGTCCCATTTCACGGACACGCTGGCCGCCGTCAGGGCGCTCCAGGGCGAGGTCGCCGATATCTGGCATCGCGCGGCCGGTATGCGCCTCTGGCGGCGAATGCTCCACTGCGTCGGGGTGCTGTTCGCCACGGCGTTGGTGCCAGAGCGAGCCGCCGAGCAACCGCGCGAACCTCCGTAGTGACGCGACCAGGCGCGGCATTGCCCCGCGCCGTCCGTCCGGCTAGAATTGCACTTGATTTCCACGGAGCCTGAGGAGGTCTGCATGGCTGCAACGACAACCGATCAGACCGTCGATTTCGGCCAGGCCGAGGCGGTCCTGCAGGAACTGGGCGAGGTCGCGCCCGGCGATTTGATCCCCCTGCTACAACGAATACAGAATGCCTATGGGTACCTGCCCCGCGAGGTGCTGATGGAGGTCGGTCAACGAACCGGGATTCCCGTCAGCCGAATGTATGGGGTGGCAACGTTCTACGAGCAGTTTCACCTGGAACCGCGGGGTCGGCACACCGTCCGCGTCTGTCGCGGTACGGCGTGTCACGTTCGCGGCGCCCCGGACGTCCTGGCGGCGGTGGAACAGGCGCTGGGGATCGGCGAAGGCGAGTCGACCGAGGACCTCCGGTACACGCTCGAGACGGTGGCGTGCTTGGGGACGTGTTTCCTGGCGCCGGTGATGATGGTGGACAACGACTATCACGGCAAGCTGAACCTGAGCCGGATCCCCAAGATCCTGGACAAGTACGAATAGGATAGACTCGACATGGCTGAACCGACTCCCATCCGATCTGCGGCCGACCTGGCGGCGTTGCGCAATCGTCTGGCCGGTGAGTTCGGACGGTTTGGAAAACGGATTCTGATTTGCTCGACCGGGTGCCGCGCGTTGGGCGCGGCTGATCTAGGCGCCGCGTTTCGCGAGAAGGTGTCCGAAGCCGGGCTAACCGACGAGGTGGCCGTCGTGGAGACGGGCTGCCATGGACTGTGCGCGATGGCGCCCGTCATCGTGATCGAGCCGGCGGACATCGTCTACGGCGGCGTGAAGGTCAAGGACGTCGCCGAGATCGTCGAGAGGACGGTCCGCGGCAACGAGGTCATCGACCGGCTGTGCTATGAGAAGGATGCCGCCTTCGCGCACCTGTCGAGCATTCCTTTTTACAGACACCAGGTCAAGCAGGTGCTGCGGCGGTGTGGCCGGCTCGATCCGAAGCGGATCGACGAAGCCATCGCGCGCGGTGCGTACACGGGCGCGGCCAAGGCCGTGACCGAGATGACGCCCGAGCAGATCATCCAGGAGGTCACCGAGGCGAGGCTGCGCGGTCGCGGCGGGGCGGGGTTCCCAACGGGGATGAAGTGGACGTTCTGCCGTCAGTCGTCCGGCGACGACAAGTACCTGATCTGCAACGCCGACGAGGGCGACCCCGGCGCGTTCATGGATCGGGCCTTGCTGGAGGGAGATCCCCATTCGGTGCTGGAAGGCATGATCGTCGCGGCACGGGCGATCGGGACGAACCACGGGTTCGTCTACGTCCGCGCCGAGTACCCGATCGCGGTCGAACACATCAATCGGGCGGTGGCCGATGCCCGCAAGTACGGCTTGTTGGGCGAGGGCATCCTCGGGACGGACATGAGCTTCGACATCGAGGTCCGCGAAGGCGCCGGTGCATTCGTGTGCGGCGAGGAGACGGCGCTGATCGCGTCGCTGGAGGGCCACCGCGGCATGCCGCGTCCGCGCCCGCCGTTCCCGGCCGTCAGTGGGTACGACGCCAAACCCACGGACATCAACAACGTCGAGACGTTCGCCAACGTGCCGCTGATCATCGAAAACGGCGCGGCTGAATACGCGTCGCGGGGCACGGAGAAGTCGAAGGGGACGAAGATCTTCGCCCTGGCCGGCAAGGTCAACAACACCGGTCTGGTCGAGGTGCCGATGGGTACGACGTTGCGGCAGATCGTCCACGACGTGGGCGGCGGCGTGCCGGCAGGACGAACGTTCAAGGCCGCCCAGACCGGCGGGCCCAGCGGCGGGTGCGTCCCGGCCGAACACCTGGACATGCCCATCGACTACGACAGCCTCCGCGAAGTCGGCGCGATCATGGGATCGGGCGGGCTGATCGTCATGGACGACCGGACCTGCATGGTCGATATCGCACGGTACTTCCTGAGCTTCGTGCAGCAGGAGAGCTGCGGCAAGTGCTCGCCGTGTCGCGTGGGAACGCGGAAGATGCTGGATATCCTCAACCGTATCTGCGAGGGCGACGGCCGGCCGGGTGACGCCGAGGAGCTGGAGCGGATCGGCAACACGATCCTGCGATCGGGCATGTGCGGCTTGGGGTTGACCGCACCGAACCCGGTGCTGTCGACGATTCGATTCTTCCGCGACGAGTACGACGCCCACATCAACGAGAAACGGTGCCCGGCGTGCGTCTGCGAGGCGCTGATCACGGGCTACTGCATCGACCCGGAGACGTGCATCGGCTGTGGAAACTGCATCAAGGCCTGCCCCGCAGACGCGATCGTGGGCAAGAAGAAAGAGCCCCACCAGATCAAGCCCGAGGTGTGCATCCGCTGCGGGGCCTGTTTCGCCGTCTGCCCCACCAGCGCGGTGCTCAAGGAATCAAAGGGCCTCGAAGCGAAGGCGACGGCAGTCTAGGGGAGAAACGTACGGTGCGTCTTGACGCACCATTCAACGGCATCAAGGACGGAAGGTGCGTCGAGACGCACCCTACAGGCTAGGGGATCGCCCCAAGTTCGACGCAAGCCAAGGAGTCCAGTTCTATGGCGGTGACGAAGCCGGTCACGCTGACGATCAATGGCAAGAAGATTGAGGCCGAGGCGGGTCAGACCATCCTCGAGGTCGCACAGGCGAACGGGATCGACATCCCGAACCTCTGCCACGACCCGCGGATCGAGCCCATCGGCGCCTGTCGGATGTGCATCGTGGAGGTCGAGGGGGCCCGGGGGCTTCAGACGGCGTGCACCTACAAGATCCAACCGGACATGGTGGTCCGGACCGAGACCGAGCAGATCCGGCAAACCCGCAAGGACATCCTGGAGTTCATGCTCGCCGAGCACCGCGTCAGTTGCACGACGTGCGACAAGAATGGCGAATGCCGGCTGATGGAGTATGCCTACCAGTACGGGGCCGACGAGGCGAAGTTCGGTGTGTACCAGCCCCCGCCCCCCGAGCCCAATTACACGTCCGAGCACAAGGGCATCGAGTATGACCCGACGAAGTGCATCAAGTGCCAGCGGTGCGTTCGGATCTGCGCTGAGGTGGCGATGGCGGATGCCCTGACGCTCAAGAACCGTGCGTACGACGTGGTGGTGAGCACGGCCTTCGACCTGCCGCTCAACGAGACGACCTGCGAGCATTGCGGGCTGTGCGTGAGCACCTGCCCGACCGGTGCGCTCTACGACAGGCAGGCCAAGGGCAAAGGGATGGTCAAAGATCTGGTCAAGACGCGGACGACCTGCCCGTACTGCGGCGTCGGCTGCCAGATGGACATCAACGTCAATCCCAAGACAGGCAAGATCGTCCGCATCACCAGCGAGACCGGCTGCGTGCCCAACGACGGCAACCTCTGCGTCAAGGGCAAGTTCGGCTACCACTACGTGCACAGCGATGACCGCCTCACCAAGCCGCTGATCCGCAAGAACGGCGAGTTGGTCGAAACGGATTGGGATACGGCCCTGAGCACGATCGGCCAACGACTGGGGGCGATCAAGACCGAACACGGACCGGACGCATTGGCCGTTGTCAGTTCGTGCCGCTGCACCAACGAGGAGAACTTCCTGTTGCAGAAACTCGCGCGTGCAGCCCTGGGCACGAACAACATCGACCAATGCGCCAGTACCTGACACGCGCCCACCGTGGCCGGTCTGGCCACCTCATTCGGCAGCGGCGCGATGACGAACAGCATCGGGGAGATCAAGAACTGCGACGTGATGTTCATCATCGGTTCGAACCCCACCGAGGCGCATCCGATCATCGGTTTGGAGATGAAGAAGGCGCTGAAGCGCGGGGCCAAGCTGATCGTCGCCGATCCGCGCAAGACGTGGATGGCCCAACGTGCCAACATCCATATGCAGCTGGTCAACGGGACCGACAACCTGCTGATCAACGCGATGATGCACACCATCATCAGCGAAGGGCTGGAGGACAAGGACTACGTCGCCGCTCGCACGGAAAACTACGAGGCGCTCAAGGCACACGTGATGACGGTCCGTCCCGAAGACGTGGCCGACCGCGTCGGCGTGCCAGCTGAAGACATTGAGCGGGCGGCCCGGCTGTACGCGACGACGAAGCACGCGGCCATCTTCTACACGCTGGGCATTACCGAGCACATCTGCGGGACCGAGAACGTCCGCAGCCTGGCGAACCTGGCCATGCTGACCGGTCACGTCGGGGTCGAGTCGGCGGGCGTGAACCCGCTGCGCGGGCAGAACAACGTCCAGGGCGGATGCGACATGGGGGCGATGCCGACGGTCTTCCCGGGGTATCAGAAGGTCGTCGACGCCGAGGTCCGCGAGAAGTTCGGAAAGGCGTGGGGCGTCACCATCCCGCCTGAGCCGGGTCTGAAGCTCGCGCAGTTCTTCATCGCTGCGCACGAGGGGACGATCAAGGGGATGTACATCATGGGCGAGGACGTGGTGATGTCCGAGCCCAACAAGAACCACGTCACGAAGAGCCTGCAAAACCTGGATTTCCTGGTGGTGCAGGAGATCTTCATGTCCGAGACGGCCAAGCTGGCCGACGTCGTCCTCCCGGCGGCGTGTTGGGCGGAGAAGGACGGGACGTTCACCAACAGCGAGCGGCGGGTCCAGCGGGTCCGCAAGGCCGTCGACCCGCCGGGCGAGGCGCGGGCGGACTGGGAGATCATCTGTCAGGTCTCGGGCGCCTGCGGCTACGAGGAGAGCTATCCCTCGCCGAAGGAGATCTGGGACGAACTGGCCCATCTGACGCCGAGCATGCACGGCATCTGCTACGATCGGATCGACAAGCTCGGGCTGCAGTGGCCGTGTCCGGATCGGGATCACCCCGGTACGGTGTACCTGCACAAGGACAAGTTTGCCCGCGGGCTGGGCGAGTTCGTCGCGATCGATTTCCGCCCGCCGGCCGAGCTGCCGGACGACGACTACCCGCTCCTGCTGAGCACGGGCCGGACGCTCTATCACTACAACGTGGGCAACATGACCCGCCCGTCGCCGGTCTCGTCCGACAAGCAGCCGGGCAACTTCGTCATGATCCACGCCGACGACGCCGCCAAGCTGGGGGTGTCGAACGGCCAGACCGTTCGCGTCGCGACGCGGCGGGGCGAGGTCGAGGCGTCCGCGGACGTGAACCGGGTCGTCCGCCCTGGCGCGATCTGGATGCCCTTCCACTTCGCAGAGAACGCCGCCAACGAGCTGACCAACGACGCGTTCGACAACATCACCTGGACGGGCGAGTACAAGGTCTGCGCGGCGAGGCTTGAGAAGGTCTAGTGCTCCACGGTGCGACGGACCATCAGAGACGCGATCGTTAGGAAGCGATCAGTAGAAACGTCGACGCGTCGACATGGGTGGGATGTCGAACGGATCGCTTTCTCTCGACTGCTCTAGATTGTCCGTTTCGCTCCCTTACGGTCGCGTCTCTGATCCGTAGGACCCTATGACCGCCGACGAACCCATTCCCATCGAAATGTCCTCTCTCGATTGCCATGCGCTTGGCCCCGAGGGGTTATCCGAGACGCAGCGAGAGCTGATCGCCGAGGAGCCGTTGCTGATCGCCGTGGGCGGCAGCGACGTGGCGACGCTGATGTGCACACCGGGCGACGAGCAAGACCTCGCGCTCGGCTGGTTGATCACCGAAGGAATCATCGCGTCGAAGACCGAGGTGGACCGGATTGACTTCTCGCGTGACGACGCGTGGGGGAACATCGTTCGGGTCATCCCCGCCGAGGGATCAGGCTGGCAGGACCGGCTGACCGCGCATCGCAAGGTGTACAGCTCATGCGGGATCTGCGGTCGTGAGGCGATTCGCGAGGTGTCGTCTTGTATCGCGCCGTTCGACAGACCGCCGGGGCGACTCACGCGAGCGGCCATCCACGGGCTGGCCGAGCTCATGCGGGACCACCAACGGCTGTTCAAGCGAACGGGAGCCGTCCACGCGGCGGCGCTGGCGGCCGTCCGCTCGGGCGGGCTCGTGTCCGAGACGCTGATCGTCAGGGAGGACATCGGCCGGCACAACGCGCTGGACAAGGTCGTGGGCCAAGCGGTCAGACAGGACGCCCCATTGGACAGATGTCTGGTGATGCTGTCAGGACGTCTGAGCTTCGAGATGGTGGCCAAGGCAGCGCGGGCGGGTATCTCCGATCTGACGGCGGTCAGCGCTCCGACCGGCCTGGCGGTCGAACTGGCGAGAGACCTCAACATGCTCCTGGCCGGGTTCGTCCGTGGGGAGTTGGCGACCGTCTACGCGGGCGCCGAGGCGGTGGCCGTCGATGCGTAAGGCGAATCCAGCTATCATCCGGTCACCCAAGTGAGTTTCGACCGCAGCCCATTCAGATGGGTCGGGGGAACCAGCCCGTCGTGCTGCAGCCGACCGACAACGACGCTAGGCGCCACACCAAGCCGTCTGGCGAACGACTCAATGCGGCTCCCAGCGAATTTGGTATCCCTGATGAAGGACTGGTAGTCCTTTGGGGGAATCAACAGGTCCGCAGCAAACCGATCTGCCTCTCTCTCCTCCTGTGTCTTCTTGGTCTTCTTGCCCTCAACGAAGACGGCCCGCTTGCCGTGTTTCAGAATGTGACCCGCCTCATGGAAGAAGCTAAACCAGAAGACGTCATCCCACTTGTAGCGAAGGCTCAACTGGATCAACGCCTTGACAGGCGTTAGCCACTTCGTGGCGCCGTTTGCGTAGGTACCCGGTAGATGGGGCACGAAGACAACTGCCACCCCCGCACCAGCGCAGAGGTGGCAGAGCTGGTGTTGGCTCGATTCGATCCGTTGACGAGTCAGAGACCGGATCTCGCTCAGCCTGTTCGCGAACTCCTTCGCTTCGTAGGGCTTCGTTCGTGTTTGCCGCGCGTCGAGTTCTCCCTTCCGAAGCCAAGCGGCCAGTGCGCACTCCGAAGCCTTGTCCCGCTGCCCCACGCGGAACGCAGCGCCACGAACACCCACACGATCCAGCGAACAGACGCCGAAGAAACTCAGCAATTCGGCGACCCTTGCGGACGTCGACCGCGTCTCCTTCACCCACCCAAGCTTGGCCATCGCGCCGTAAGGAAAGGCCTTCAGATACTTGCTCTGGCTCGCCAGCGCCTCTTCAGACGCCAAGCGCGCCTTCGTCTCCTTGTAGTTCCGCTCGAGGTTGTTCCAGAAGCGCGCTGGGATCCCCAGCACACGCTCGAAGTCGAGAGCTGTCTCGGGCGTGATGGCGGTCTTGCCAGTGATGATCTCACTGATCGTTTTCTCGGGCCGATTGGCGCGCTTGGCCAGCTCAGCCTGCGACATCCCCAGCTCCTCGAGCGTCTCCTTGAGAGTCCAACCCGGTGGCACGGCTAGGTCAGGTCGATACCGCCCCTGCGTCTCACCCATGATAGTCCACCACCTCCAAAATCAGCACCCTGGTTACTCTGCACGGGTCGATGCTGTTTCCGACCATGTAGTCCTCGGGCGATCCCGACGGTCTAAAGACGAGGCGTTTGGGAGGTCTTAGATCGACGGCAAACTGCCCTGCCCTATCGTGCTTCAGCTGATGACACCGCGCCCCCGGTAGCCGGAGTAGGACGTCGAGTGTCTCAGCGGCTTCAATCTCGTTCAATCGTTGCACCAGTCGCCGGGCCGATTCCTGGCCCCACGTACGGCAGGCCTTCTTGAAGTTCTCACAAGACTGCCTGAGCTTGGCTGTTCGGAATTCAATTTCCAACGGCTGGGTCTCCGCATACCTCCGCTCCTTCGGCCCAGAATATCTTAACCCTTTGGGTTAAGATGTCAAGGGAGAATCGAAGCCGACCCATCCTGATGTCCCAATGAGACCGGAACTACGGGCGGGCCTCGTCGCGCAAACGGACAGAAAACCCAGGACGGCGGGAGGCACTCCGGCACATCCCCGAAGGCCAGACGACCCCCTTGGCGCTATCACGAGAGGGCGGTACCTTGGCCCTGCCCTTGTGAAGTGAGGCGTTGTGAGGGAGTGACATCCAATGGAATACCTAGCACCAACCGCGCTGAAGGAGGCGCTGGCGATCCTGCGGAGGCCACGCGGCGGGCCCTGTGTGGTCGCCGGTGGGACGGACGTGCTGCCGCGCGTCGCCACCGGGAAGAGGCGGAGGCCCAAGCAGCTCGTCTCTATCGGCCGCCTGCCTGGCCTGGACAAGATCAGCTTGGCGGCCAAGGGCGTCTTGCGGATCGGGGCCCGGGTAACGCTGGCCGAGGTGGCGGCGTCGAGGCAGGTCGCCCGTCGGCTCCAGGGGCTCATCGAGGCGGCGTCATCCATCGGCTCGGAGCAGATCCGCAACAAGGCGACGCTGGTGGGCAACATCTGTTCGGCCTCGTCAGCGGCCGACGCCATCCCCCCGCTGCTCTGCGCGGACGCCGTGGTCGAGGTGGCCGGCAGCAAGGGCCGACGGCGCGTACCGATCGAGGAACTGATGGCCGGGCCGCGCAAGTTGTCGCTCAAGGCCGGTGAACTCGTGCTGGCGGTTCGAATCCCCAAGCCCAAGGGCAGAATCGGCAGCGTCTATCGCCGACACGGCCCGCGACGAGCAATGGACTGTGCGACGGTGATCGCGGCGGCGCAGGTGACGGCCAGGAAGGGCCAGATCGTCGAGGCGCGGTTGGCGGTAGGAGCGGTTCACGCGGTGCCCGTTCGATGTCCGACGGGCGAGGCGGTCCTGGCAGGCCGTGCCCCAGACGATGACGCGCTGGCCGAGGCGGCCGAGGCGGTGGCCGCCGAGGTCCAACCCATTTCCGACATCCGTGCCTCGGCCGAACACCGGCGGACCATTGTTCGGCGGATCGTGCCGGAAGTCGTTTTGGAGGCCTTCACCCGCGCGGGAGGGACGCGCTGATGAGCAAGCAGATGTTGTCATTCACCGTCAACGGCGTGGCGCGCGAGGTGGCCGTCGAACCCGACGCGCGCCTGTTGGACGTCCTGCGGGATTCGCTGGGTCTGATGGGCACCAAGCACGGGTGTGGCGAAGGCGAGTGCGGGGCGTGCACGGTGCTGCTCGACGGTCGGCCGGTCACGTCGTGCATCACGTTGGCCATGGACGCCGAGGGGCGGAAGGTCACGACAATCGAGGGATTGGCCAGCGAGGACGGTACGCTGCACCCGATTCAGGAAGCCTTCGTCCGGGGCCAGGCGGTCCAATGCGGGTTCTGCACGCCGGGGATGATCCTGAGCGCCAAGGCGCTGCTCGATCGGAGCCCTGATCCGACCGACGCGGAGATCCGCCACGCCCTGTCGGGCAACCTGTGCCGGTGCACTGGGTACACGGGCATCGTGGCTGCCATCAAGGAAGCGGCCGCCGTGATGCGGGGCGACAAGGCGTTCGGGCCGCTGCCCGACTACGGCAGCGAGGTGGTGGGCCAGCCGGTCGAACGGATTGGCGCGCGCGAGCGTGTCCAGGGCAAAGCCGTCTTCACAGCCGACCTGCAACGCCCGGGGATGCTTCACGCAGCCATCCTCCGGAGCCCGCTGCCGCGGGCGCGGATCAAAGCGATCGATACCGCGAAGGCGAAGAAACTCAAGGGCGTGCACGCGGTGCTGGCGGGAACCGACCTGCCCGACAAGCGCTGGGGGCTGCTGTTGAGCGACGAGGTGCTGCTGGCCCGCGATCAGGTTCGTTACGTGGGCGAACGGGTCGCCGTCGTGGCGGCCGAGACGCCCGATGTCGCCCGACGGGCCGTCTCGCTGATCAAGGTCGACTACGAACCGCTGCCGGCGGTGCTGGACATGGAAGAGGCGCTCGAGCCTGGCGCCCCCCAGGTCCATGATCGACCGGAGGAGTACGGACTCGGCTACTTCAATGCGCCCTTGGATCCCCCCAAAGGCAACAGCACGACCAGCATGCTGATCACCGCGGGCGACGTGGAGGCGGGATTCGCCGAAGCCGACGTGGTGGTCGAAGAGGAATACCGCACCATGCCGCAGCACCAGGGCCACATCGAGACGCACGTCGCGCTCGCGCAGCCCGAGCCAGGCGGTCGCGTGACGGTGTACGCCTCGACGCAGGTGCCGTTCACGATACGGCACGCGGTGGCCACGTATCTCGACATCCCGATGAGCAAGGTCCGGGCCGTTGCGATGGAAACGGGCGGCGGCTTCGGGAACAAGGTGCCGATCTTCGTCGAGCCGGTCGCGGCGGCGTTGGCGTTGGCGTGCGGCCGATCAGTGCGTCTGCAGTATTCGCGCCAGGACGAGCTGGTCGATTCGCGTCCTAGAGCGGCCACCATCGCGCGCGTCAAGACGGGGGCGAAGCGAGACGGCACGTTGGTCGCCAGAAGGCTGATGTTCCTGGTGGACAACGGCGCCTACTGCGACTGCGGTCCGCTGACGGCCGGCGCAACGGTCGAGGCGGGGCGCGGGCCCTACCGCATTCCCAACGTCCGCCTCGAGTCGCACTCGGTCTACACCAACAAGTTCAACACCGGTCCGTTTCGTGCCCCGGGGTTCCCGCAGGTCACGTTCGCGCTCGAGTCGCAGATGGACGCGTTGGCCGCCAAGCTCCGGATGGATCCGATCGAACTGCGCCGCAAGAACGCCCTGCGCACGGGGGACACGACGTTCGTGGGCACGACCATCCGGCATGACGTCTTCTACCGATGTCTGGAGGCCGTCGTCGAGAAGATGGCGGGCGATCCCGCCACCGAACACGAAGGCTGGGGCGTGGGCTGCGGCGAATGGCGAACGGGCGGGTTCCCCTGTGGCGCCGTCTTCAAGGTGAACGAGGATGGCACGGTCGCGCTGACGATCGGTTCGAACGACCTGACGGGCTCGGCGACCAGCATCGCGCAGGTGGCGGCGCAGGAACTGGGGATCGGCCTGGAAGGACTGTCGCTGGTGCTGGGCGACACAGACGCTGCGCCGCTCGCCGCGCCGAGCGCGGGCAGCATGGTCACGTTCAACATGACCAACGTCGTCCGAAAAGGCGCCCGCGAACTGGTCGAGAAGCTCAAGGGGCTGGCGTCCGAGGAACTGGATCAGCCGGTCGAGGCGCTGGAGGTCGCCGACGGTCGTGTCTTCGTCCGCGACGATCCCGAGACGGGCATCGGTTTCTCCGAGCTGTGCGCCGCGCAACCGATCGGTGTATCCGTCTCGCATGGCCGGATCCCCAGCACGCACGCGTTCTGCGTCAATGGCGTGAAGGTGCGGGTGGATCCGGTGACGGGTGAGGTGACGGTGCTGCGTGCGACCTCGGCCATCGACTGCGGCAGGGCCATCAACCCCGCGTCGGTGCACGGCCAGGCCAGCGGCGGGTTCGTGCAGGCGGTGGGCATGGCGTTGTATGAGGAGATCGTCCAGGACGCGGACGACGGCCACGTGATGACACAGGGGCTCACCGAGTACCGCATGCCGACGGCCAAAGACGTCCCGAGCGTCGAGACGATCATCATCGAAGGCGACCCTTCGGCCAGTGAGGGACACGGGGCCAAGGGCATTGGGGAACCCGTTCACGTACCGGGCGTCGCCGCCATCGCAAACGCCATCGCCGCCGCAACGGGCACGCGCCTCTACGCGACGCCGATGACGCCGGAGCGGATCCTCCGCGCTCGGGGGCTCGACCAGCGTTGACCGAAAGGTGGCGTCGCCATGCCTGGAACCGATGGGGATACGGGTGAAACCACGCCCGAAGGTGAGCCCGGCCGGAACGCCGGGGTCCTGCTGGCCGCCGGCATGTCCCGACGGGTCGGGCAGCTCAAGCAGCTGCTGGACTGGTCGGGGCGGAGCATCCTCTGCCACGTCGCCGGAGTGCTCTTGGACGCCGGCCTGCACCCCGTGATCGTCGTCCTGGGCCATCAGCGGGATCGACTGGCCGTCGAGTTGAGGGGGATGGACGTTCACATCGTCGAGAACCCCGACTACGAAGCGGGCATGTTCGGCTCGGTCCGGTGCGGCTTGGCCGCCCTGCCAAGGGACGCAACCAGATGCGTCGTCGCACTGGTGGACGTACCCGGCGTTGATGCCGACGTCGTTCGCCAGTTGGTCGGGACCCACGAAGACCGGGGCGCCGCGGTCGTGGTTCCGCGTCACGCCGGCCAAACCGGCCACCCGGTCGTGCTGGATCGTCGCGTCATCGACGCGGCACTCGCAGCCGATCCGACCGTCACGCTGAGGGACGTACTAACCGGGTTCGCAGATCGTACTGTCTACGTGGACGTCGAGACCGACAGCGTCGTGCGCGACATCGATACCCTCCGCGACTACGAACAGCAGCGTCCGCGATGAGAGGCGCAGGACGTTGCAGGGCGCGTGCAGCGCATCTCGTATGCGATCGATTCCGGCTCCGAATGAACGTCGCGAGGCAAACGTCTAGGGTTCCGGCTCGAGGATCAGCTGGTGACGCATGCCCTCCACCCCACGCGTCTCCAGCGTCACGCGATCCGGGTCCGTCTCGATCCGCGTCAGCGCGTATCCTGCACCCCAGGGAGCATCGGGGCCCAGAGGCATGATCCCGTGAGTCCACTTGCCACGTTTGTAGTTCACGTTGCCGCGCGATAGCAGGTTCGTGTGGGGCACCAGAACCTCCGGCAGGCCGGCGTTGGTGCCGTCGTCAATCGCGCCGCCGGTGTGGTAGTCGCCCGAGAACCAGATGACATTCTTGATGTTGTTGTCGGCAATGAAGTCCAGGATCTCCTGCTTCTCGGTCTGGTAATGGTAAAACGTGCCCGAGCGTCGCGGCGTCGTGTTGAACATGACGCCGCAGAAGACGAACTTCCACGTCGCCTGGGAGTTGAGCAGGCACGACTTGAACCACTCCTTCTGCCCAATGGGAATGTTATCCCCATCGAGCATGGACTTGTTCTCGTCGTCGGGGTCATCCTGACGGTCGCGCTGGGCTCGGGCGTCCAGCAGGATGAAGTCACAGTGAGCGTACTGAAACGTGTTCCACGCTCCGTCCAACCAGTTCGGCCGCTGTGGGCACGGGTAGTACTCGTAGTAGGCGATCATCAGGTTCAGCAGGTAGGGCGAACGCGTGGGGCCCCCGTCGTAGGTCTCCTTCCATTGCCAGCCGAAGTCATGGTCGTCGTAGATGTAGTAGAACGGGAACTGCTTGATGTACGTGGCGAAGTCCAGCCCGGCAACGGTCGACTCCGATCGTAGATCCTTGTACATGTCCCGGAAGAGCTGGACCGTCCGCGGCGGGGACCAATGATCGAACCGGTGGTCGAAATCGCCGATCTGCACCACGAAGGCCGGCTCATGCTGCGCGACGTATTCGAAGACCGGGGCCCCCTGAAAGGGGAACTTGGGGATCGTGGTCTGATCAGCCAAAACGGCGAACTCGAAACTGCGCGGGGACTGGAACGGCGGCGCCGTCTTGAACGTCGGATAGGGGGGCGCGTACCATCGCACCGAGTCCACCAGCACGTTGAAGTAGTAGGTCGTCTCTGGCTCCAGCCAGTGAAGCTGGAGGATCCGAGTGAAGTCGCGCGCCGCACGGGTCGGGCGCGCCACCGAGAAGGACGAGTCTGACAGGTCCGGGTTTGTGCTGTACTCGATCCCCACGGTTGCCGCGGTGTCCGTGCGGACCCAGATCTTGATCATGTCCGGGCGCACGTCCCCCAACAGGTAACCGTGCGTCAGTTCCGCAGCCGACCCGACTCGGGTCGAGGATGCAATCACGACCAGCGCCATGGCCACTCCGGTACCTAGGATTCTCGCTCGCATTTTCCTGCTCCTTACGATGACGACTCGGATCTGTGCTGCAATGTCCTGCTTCGCCACAGGGATCCAGATCGGCGCAAGCCAATCACACACCCCGAGCGAGCCCACAGACACGAACGGGACCTCAGCCCGCCGCCCGTCGCTTCCCAGCCCCGCCGGTTCAGTACCGTCCTGTCAAACCGCACTCTATATGGGGCTTCTCAGTTCGATTCGTATATCACGGCTTCGGAAGACATCCAGAGCTTCAGCGAATTGCACCGGCCCGCCGACCCGGCAAGCCGCCGCGCCAAACGACTCCGTAGCAGGAAGAGCCCGGTTGGTCAAGAGGATGACAAGGAGGATTCTGCAAGAGAACGAATGGAGCTTGGATGGACGGAAGTCACTCCCTGGCACTTGGTGCAGGTGGACCCGCCATGTTTCGAAGAGGGCCAGGGACGGCGGGGACGTTCCAGCAAGCGGCTCCAAGCCTGAAAGACGCCGAAGGACGTGCGCAGTCCATCCTGCATCGGAGCGACATCGGCTCCAAACTGACGTCGAAGGAGGGCTGTCTAGGGTTCAGGCTCGAGCACCAGTTGGAGGCGCATGCCCTCCACGCCGCGGGTCTCGAGCGTCACGCGATCGGGGTCTGTTTCGATACGGGCCAGGGCATACCCGGCATGGTATGGAGGATCAGGCCCCTGGGGCACCACCCCGTGGCTCCAATCACCAGGGAAGGCTGTCTGAGTGCCATGCGAGAGGAGGTTCGTATGGGGAACCAGGACCTCCGGCAGACCGGCGTTGGTTCCGTCGTCAATCGCGCCGCCGCTGTGGGCATCGCCCGAGAACCAGATAACGTTCTTGATGTTGTTGTCGGCGATGAAGTCCAGGATTTCCTGCTTCTCGGTCTGGTACTGATAGAAGGAGCCTCTGCGTTTGACCGTGTCGTTGAGCAGAACGCCGCAGAAGATGAATTTCCACGTCGCCTGTGAGTAGAGCAGGCGCCTCTTGAACCACGTCTTCTGGCTGTTGGGGATGTTGTCCCCATCGAGCATGGACTTGTTCTCGTCGTCCGGGTCATCTTGACGGTCGCGCTGAGCTCGGGCGTCCAGCAAGATGAACTCGCAGTGAGCGTACCGAAAGCTATTCCAAGCTCCCGCCGAAAGGTTGGGCCGTTGCGGGCACGGGTAGTACTCGTAGTAGGCGATCATCAGGTTCCGCAGGTAGGGGGAACGCGTGGGACCGCCGTAGTAAGTGTCCGCCCACTGCCAGCCGAAGTCATGGTCGTCGTAGATGTAGTAGAACGGGAACTGCCTGAGGTAGGTGGCGAAGTCCAGTCCTGCGACGGTCGTCTCCGATCGTAGGTCCTTGTACATCTCTCGGAACAGCTCGACCGTCCGCGGCGGAGACCAGTGATCGAACCGGTGGTCGAAGTCGCCGATCTGCACCACGAAGGCCGGGCTGTGCTGCGCGACGTATTCGAAGACAGGACACGCTTGGTCGGGGAACCTGGGGATGCTGGCCTGATCGGCCAGAACGGCAAACTCGAAATCGCGCGGCATGTCATACCTCGGACCCGTCGTGAACGAGGGATAGGGCGAGGCGTACCATCCCACCGAATCGACCAACACGTTGAAGTAGTAGGTCGTCTCCGGCTCCAGGCCGCTAAGCGTGAAGATCTGTGCGAAATCGCGCGGTGACCGCGTGTTCCGCTTGGCCGACAAGGACGAATCTGACAGGTCCGGGTTTGTGCCGTACTCGATCCTGACGCTTGCTGCCGTATCCGTGCGAATCCAGATCTTGATCCCGTACGGGCGCACATCCCCCAGCATGTAGCCGTGCGTCAGCTCCGCCGCCAGGCCCCCTCGGCCCGACAACGCAATGAGAAAAAACGCCACGGCCATTCCGGCCGCTGCGTTTCTTTGGTTTTTTCTTCGCATCGCGCCATTCCCCCAGTGTGTAGATGTCGCTCTTCGTTTCCCAGTCTCTAACGTTTGACAGCATCCAGGCTTGCTGACCATCCCAACCGGGGGCCAGACATTGACGGGGATACATCGAGAAGGTTGTTGGACCTCTTCCCCACGACACCCCCCCATGACCTCTCACCCATTCATATCATAGTGATTCCCAAGGACTTGGTCAACACGTCGGCCCGCCGGCTGCGGCGCCAGGCGCCGCCCAGAGAACAGTGGACGGCTTTGGGCTCGAAGGTCCGTTCATTGTCCTTGACAGCGCCAAGCCGCGGGGGTAAGATGCTCTCCGTCGTGCAATTGAATACATGCAGATGTCGGTGGTCGCCATCGGGCGACCGGCAAGAGGGAAGACGGTGAGAATCCGTCGCGGCCCCGCCGCTGTAATCGGGGACGAACGCCGGACTGAGCCACTGCCCATCGGGGCGGGAAGGCCCGGTTAGTAGGACGATCCGAGAGCCAGAAGACCTGCCGATGTCGTGACAGCGTTGTCGACTTCGCGGAGTGAGTCGATCTCGCTCGGCGCGCAGGTCTTGTGCCTGTCCGCTGTGTGCGATTTTCAAGCCTCACGTTTCCGGCGAAGCGTGGGGCTTTTTTTCGTGGGGCGTCGAGGGGGAGCGAAGCAGCAGTGTTGTAGATTGGGGCCGGTCGAGCAGCGTCAGCCTGGCAGCCTCTCGCTGCCCGAACCGGCCGGTGCAGGTCGCCACGGGGGCGACCTGACCCTAGCTAACAGTAGTGTACCTGGAGGAAAAGAGGCTGCCAAGAGAGGGAAGGTGTGATGGGAGCGTTGGGGAGAAGGGGGCGGGTCGCCATTGGTGTGGCGACGGGATTGGCAATTTGGGTAGTTCAGCCGGCCGATGCGGCCAGCGGCAATCTGTCGCCGAAAAAGGCGTGGATGGGTGATTTCGGGTTGGGGTTTGGTCCCTCGGGATTCGACGTGTTCGGGAACGGCAAGATGGTGGCCATCAACGGCACGGACGTGAATCTCTACGACACCGACGGGGCGTTCGAAAAGAAGCTGACCGAGTTTGCGGAAGGCTGGGGGGCGTGGGTCCGCGTCGACCCGGACGAGCAGACGGCGTGGTTCGGCCACACCACGAGCGGCGGCGTGGACGATCGGATCTACTCCGTGCCACTGTCGGCCGACTTCGCCATCGCCGACGAGAAGGTCCATCAGGCGACGATGCCGGGCAACTTCGACGCGGAGTTCGCGATGATCGGCGGGCAGGATCGACTGCTGGTGGCCGGCACGAATTCGACGGAGTGGACCGACCCGCACTGCATCTGGCTGTTGGACACGTCGGGAATGGACGATCACGACCGCCTGGTGGAGATTGGCGGGTGGTCCGCGGGGTTCGGGGTGGACGTGGACAACAACCTGATCTCCAGCAGTGTGCTGACGAACACGATGTACGCGTTCGACGAGGCCGACTGGTTGGCGGCGATCGGGGCCAGCCACCTGACCGTCGGGGACGGTGTGGCGTTGACGGACCTGGCCGCCGGGAACAATGACATCGCCGTGGACGACGCCGGGAACGTGTTCTTCAACATCAACGGGGACACGTCCGAGTTGGCCGTCATCGAGGCGGGCAAGGACTACAGCGGCTATGGCGCCAACAAGTACGACGTGATCGCCGAAGGCGACCCGGCGTTGTGGCATTGGTTCACCAATGTCGACGCCGAGGGTGATCTGACCGGATCTTCTCCGGGACGGGGTTACACGGCGGACTTCTATTACGCGGACGTAAGCTACGTTCCGGAGCCTGGCGCGGCGGTCCTGCTCGGACTGGGTCTGATCGGCAGGGCCTGTCGCCGAACCAGAACGCGGAAGGTGCGGAGAAGGTAGATGTTGACCACCGAAGCTATCCCTGTAGAGGCGCGGGGGGAGGGAAGCATGTGCCCCTCGCTTGATGCCATCGGACCGGCTGGCCGCCCAGCCATCCGGTCCGATGGCGGGCCTATCATGGCGTGGGGCCCATCCGTGTGGGGTGTGGCAATGTACTGGCAGCGTGCACTCCTGACTGTAATCTGCGTGCTATCCTGCGCCGTCAGCGTCGCGCGAGCGGACAATTTCGCCTCGGCGGTGATCGATACGGGGTTCTGCGATAACGATCCGGACTACCGTCCGGCATCGGGTCAGTTCGTCAACAACGCCACCTACAACGATCCCAATCGGGCCCTCGGTGCGCCGATTGGCGGCGGCACGAGCTACCAGAACAACGACAAGGTGGTCAGCCTGGGGGCGTTCGGCGGGCAGATCGTGCTGGCGTTCGATCACGACGTGACGGACGATCCGGCCAACCCGTTCGGGCTGGACGCGATCGTATTCTGTAACTCGTTCTGGGTGAGCGGCGACCCGAATCTCCACGGAGCCGAGCTGGCCCACATCGAGATCATGCCCGAGCTCAACGGCAACGGGGTGCCCGGCGACGACCCGAACGAGCAGTGGTATCTGATCCCCGGGTCGCATCTGACGTCCGGCGATTGGAAGACCAAGTCGTGGCCCGATGTGGGGTTCCCGCCGATGTGGTACCCCAGCCTGGTGTGGTTCCCGAACCGACCCGATGCCTACGACACGGGCGCCTACGAGCTGGAGCCCAACTACCAGACTGTCGGCGGCAGTCAGGGCGTGCTGGTCAACCCGAACTTAGAAGACGGGGACCCGAACAACGACGACGAGGAGGGCTACTGGGGCTATGCGGAGTACTCGCCGACGCTCAAGCTCGGGGACCGCAACGCCGACAACGACGACGCCGGCCTTGGCGACGACGCGAACATGTCGGCCGACGTCTTCTACACCACGCCCGACGATCCGTTTGCGGTCGGGATGACGCGCGGCGCGGGCGGCGGGGACGCGATTGACATCCAGTGGGCAGTCGATCCAAACAATAGCTGGCAGCCGGCCGGCCTGACCCATTTCCGCTACGTCCGGATCACGACCGCGGTCGATGATTTCCTCGCCGCGCTGGGCGAGATCTCCCCCGAGATCGGGGCGGTGGCCGACGTTCGGCCAATGGGCGACCTCGACGCGGATCAGGACGTGGATCTGGACGACTACGACATCCTCGTAGACGCGTGGGGCACGGACCCCAACGAACCCAACGCCTGGGACGCCCGGGCCGACATCGACGTCGACGAGGACTATGACGTCGACCTCGCGGACTACGGCCTGTTCCTCCGCGGCTGGCAGCTCTACAACGACCTGACCGAGCCGAACGATCCGAACGGCGAGCTCGAGATCAAGGCCTGGATCATCGAGGGCGACTTCGATCCCGGTGTGGGCTACGTCGTGATCAAAATCGCCGCCGAGCACACGGGAACCGCAAATGGGTACCGTTGGTTCGGCGGTCTGCGGGCGATGGTGGGCGTCGGCGGCGGGCTGTGGGTCGACCCGAACGACACGGGCGCGATCGAGATCGTGCAGAACGCAGGCACGCTCGTGCCGGGCCTGCCGCCCGACGCCAACCAAATCAACACAGAGACGGATGCGAACACGGCCGACGAGAACTGGCAGACCTACGGCGGATCGGGCGAGGCCGTCGAGTACGACAAGGACCGGGACACGTGGTTCTACGACCCGTTTGCGAACTTCCTGGATGCCCCCGCCGCGGACGACCCGGCCGAATGGACGTTCACGGCCAGCCAGTTCCCCAATTCGGTCGGCAACTACGTCGACCTGATCCATCTGGTGGTCCTCAAGAAGGCGGGCTATGACGGCAACCCGGTCAGGATCTATATCGGCGGACAGTGGGGGCTGGTCGGCGAGGCGCCCGACCCGACTTTTTCAGGACTGCTCGCCGCCGAGGACCCCAACGCCGAGGGCGACGTGAAGGTCGGCGCGCTCGTCGTAGAGCCGCTGTACGCATTGGGCCTCGAGGTGGAAAACGCCCACATGGGCACGATCGAGACGGACCCCGACGAGCCAAGCGAACCGCCGTACCTGTATCGACCCGGGGCGGAGGTGACGCTAACGGCCGTGCCCAATGAGGGCAAGGCCTTCAAGCACTGGGTGATCTACGACCCCAACCACCCCGGCGACGCAAACTACATCGAGCTCGACGCCAACACCGTGCTGCACTTCACGATGGACGCGGACTGGGAGATCGTGGCGGCGTTCAAGTGCGGAGAAGGGGCGGGAATGATGTTCGCGCTGGCCGTGGCGATGGGGCTGGCGATGGTGCGTCGCAGGCGGTGATCGGTCCGAAGGTCGGGGCCGATCTGGTCATCCAATGGTCTAGGGCCATCTTGGCGCGGAGGTACCCTAACCGTGTTGCAGGAGCACAGATTGCATCGGATCGTCATGCGAAGTCGACGCTGTGCGGGCTTCACGCTGGTCGAGCTGCTGATCGTGATCGCCATCGTTGCGCTGCTGTTATCTATCCTGTTGCCCTCGTTGAGCGCGGCCCGGGCGATGGCGCGAAGCGCCGTGTGCAAGTCGAATCTGCGGCAGCTCCACATCGGCAACCAGACCTACACCAATGACCACGACGACTACTACGTCCCGGCAGCGTCGGACATGCAGTCCGGCTTTGGAGGTCGGCATCGTTGGCATGGCGTGCGCGAGTCATCGGGCGTCCACCCGGACCCCAACAAGAACTTCTTCGACCCGGCCAAGGGCCCGCTGGTGGCGGCACTGGGTAGCAAGGGTCGGGTCAAGAAGTGTCCGGAGTTCGTGCCCTTCGTCGACGATGGATCCCAGAACGCCTTCGAGGCGGGCACGGGCGGATACGGGTACAACCTGCGGGGCGTCGGGTCGAGGCGGTATGACAGGGACGCCTACGCCACCTGGACCACGCCCGACCGGACCTATCTGCTGGGCATGAAGACGACCGAGATCCGCAGGCCCGGCGACACGGTGATGTTCACCGACGCGGAGTACTTGGAGGGAACCGGGCCCTACTACCTGATCGAGTACTCGTTCGCCGAGGCGCCCTACTGGGTAGCCCAGGACTGGTGGCCGCCCTACGACGTCAAGGAAACGGTGATGGTCTCCAAGCCGAGCATCCACTTCCGCCACCGCGGCAAGACGAACATCGTCTGGTGCGACGGCCACGCCGACGAGCAGCCCTTCGGATTCACCAACGAGGCAGACCCCCACTACGCCAAGGAACTCAAGCGAGAGCGTATCGGCTGGTTCGATCCCAACAGCAACAAGCTGTTCGACCCGAAGTGAACCGACCGTTGTTGACAGTGACGGAGCCGCGATCGAACATGGTGCGCGCACTGTCTGTAACCGAGCGGATCTTGAAGGAGGTGGGCGTATGACGGTTCACACGCGGACCAGGGCGATGACGGCGTCGGCAGCAGTTCTCCTGGTGACGTGCATCAGCCGGGCCGATACGGTGATCGAGCTGCGCTGTAAGCCCCATCACGGTCAAGTCGAAACGCCGGTCATGATGGACCTGTCGGGCAGCGGGGCGATGGGGAAGCTCTCCGGGGCGTTCATCCTGGCTGAGGAGGGGACGGCGCGGCGGATCGCGGCGCAGGTGATCACGAAGCCGGCCCGCGTGCTGTGCTTCGTCGTGCCGCCGCGTCGGGCCGAATCGGACGTGCGTCGATTCCGGGTGACGACCGACCGACCGGGGCCTGCGGGGCCGGCCGTCGACGCGTCCGACAAGAACCGCGTCGTCGTCACCGAATCGGGACGGGGCGTGCTGACGTTTGTCCGCGGGATGGCCCTCAAGTCGGGCGTGCCGGATCGATACCGTCGGTCATGCTACCTGCACCCGATCCACGATCTGGACGGAGTGGTCCTGACGGACGATTTCCCCCGCGACCATTACCATCATCGCGGCCTGTCGTGGGTCTGGCCGCGGGTCGAGTACGCGGGCAAGAAGTACGACATGTGGTCGATCTGTCCGCTGAAGCACCGATTCGTCAAGCTGCTCGGCGAGGAAAGCGGACCGGTCTGTGCCGTCTTGCGCATGTCCAACCAGTGGGTGCTCGAAGACAAACCGGTGGTGGACGAGAAGATCGAGCTGTGCGTCTGGCGTGCGGGACAGGTCGGCCGGGCCATCGACGTGTTCTGGACCGTCACCGCTCTCGACGCACCGGTCCGCATCGGCGGACGGCTGCGGGAGAACAAGGGCTACGGCGGATTCAACATTCGATTCGCACCGCGGCGCGACACGGTGGTGTACGGCCCGAAGGGCCGACAGCCTGGCTACGTCAATCGGGTCCGGATGGCGTGGAGTGATCTGTCGGCGCGGTTCGTGCGGGACTCCGATCGGGTGAGCGGGCTGGCCATCTTCGACAGCCCGGGCAATCCGGGGTTCCCGAGCGGCTGGAGCAATCGGTCCTACGGCTACCTGAACCCGGCCTGGCCTGGGCTGGGCAAGTACGACCTGGCGCCCGGCCGGCCGCTGCGGCTGCGGTACCGCGTGTGGATCCATCGCGGCGACGTCCTGGCCGGAAAGGTGGATCACGCCCAGAAGGCCTTCGCCGATCCGCCCACCGCGGCCGCCGCGCCCAGCGACAAACGGGCCCGGTAGGACGAGCCCCGGCAGATGGTCATGCAGGCTGTCGTGCCGTCCCCCGATTCGGCCGCGTTGGCGCCGGTCGAACCGATGAGGCAATCCTCTCCTGAGGGATTCCCATGTTGCGAAAGTATGGCGTAGCGCTTGTTGGCGTGGTCTTGATCGCGGGTTCGGGCCATCAAGCCCTCGCCGACGTGGACGTGTCGAAACGTCAAGTCCGTCAGGCGATGGACCTGTCGGGACGGTCCCGTCCGGTGGTAGTCCTGACGCCGACCAGCGAACAGGGCCGTCGGGCCGGTGCTGCAGTGGCGGCGCTGTTGCGCGATCGCGGCGGGCGTGAGGTCCGGGTGACGTCGAAGGCCGCCGAGGGGCTGCCCGGGTCGGTGAACGTGGTCGCGCTGGGCAACATGCTCGACAACGAGCTGATCTGCCGACTGTACTGGAATCGATACTGCTACGCGGATCGCCTCTGGCCTGGATCGGGCCGGGTGTTCGTCCGAACGGTGTTCGATCCGTATCCGTGGCACAACGGCGGCGACGTGGTCGTGATTGCCGCCAGCGAGCCAACTGACCTGGCTCGGGCGGCGGATGCCCTGAAACAAGCACTTGACGCAGAGGAGGGCGCGAAGGGAACGTTGTCCCTACCATTCACGATGGCGGCCGTGCCGCCCTTCAAGCCGTCCAAGGGCGGCCCGCCGGTCCGACCGACGCTGTACGATTTCCTGACCGAGGCGCGTCGCTACCTGACGACGGGCGATGAGACAACGGCGGACCGGGCGGTCGAGGCCCTGGCCAAGACGGCTGCACTGTACCGCAAGAACCCGAAGCGCCTGCCCGATTGGCCGGAGGAGACCTCCTCGTTCGAGATCCTGGCCGCCTGGGACGCCTTCGAGGAACACCCGCGGATGACGGGCGAACAGCGGCGCGAGTTCCTGCGCATGTTCCTCAAGTGGATGGACGGTCTGAAGCACAAAACGTCGGGCTATGCGGGGCTGGGCAAGGGAGACCTGGTGGCGTGGAACCATACGACGTTTCCGCTGCTGGGGTTGTACGCTGGGTCGAGGTATTTCGTCGACTACGTGGGCGTGCCCGAATGCGAGCGGCACCTGGCGAAGGCGAAGGCGTGCTTCCTCGCGCAGGCGCGGTCGCCGAAACCCCAGGAGGACGCGGACAGCTACCTGATCATCACGATGAGGCACGTCATTCAGTACTGCCTGAGCGAATGGCATCTGACGCCGTTCGAGAACGGCGTGTTCGGACGGTATTGGGACTACGTCGTGGACATCTGCGACAGCGCAGGGCTGGCCAGCGGGTTCGGCGATTCGGGCGTCAGTCGGGACCCGACATTGCTGACGCGTGCGCTGCCGACGGGATTCTGGTGGACGCGCGACCCGGGGTACCTGTGGATCCTGGATCACGTGAGCGGCGCGGGCAAACGAGTTCGCTGGGCGAATCCGTTCTGCCGCGACGTGACGCCGAAGCGCCCCGACCGCTTCGTGGGACTGCGGGTCGTGCCGCTGGATCGTCAGTTGTACGCCTTCACGCAGGCCAGGCCGTTCTACAATGAACCCCTGCAGAAGTCCCCCATCCCGGCTGACCGGGCGGTCGACAAGATCGTGATGCGAGACGGCTGGTCGCGGGCCGCGCAGTACGTCATCCTCGACGGCTACGGCCGGGGAAAGCACCTCCACTACGACACGGGGGCCATCATCGAGTACGTGAGCCGTGGGTACCGCTGGCTTCTCGATCATGACTACCTGACGCGCAACACGACCGAGCACAACATGCTGACCGTATTGCGGGACGGGCGCTCAACACAGCTCGTGCCGACGATGGCTGGGCTGGCGGGCACTGCCGAGGGCGACAAGTGTGCCGTCGTCGGGATTGAGGTGCCCCGGTATCAGGGCGTCCACTGGCGACGGTCGCTGTTCTGGCGAAAGGGGCAGTGGCTGCTGGTCGTCGATCAGGCCCGGGCCGATGTGGCGGGCGAGTACGACCTGGACTGGACCTGGAAGACCGAGGATCAAGGTCTGGAGCGATTGGAGCCCGACGGATCGTTCGTGGTCCGACGCGGGACGGTCGACCCACGGACGCGCGACACCTCGGTGGTGGCGGATGAGGCAGCGAGCGGGGGCAAGGCGGTATTGCTAGGACAGGGCACGTCCCGGCTGGCGTTGGCTGCGTCCGTTCCAGCCGGTGAGTATCACCTCGAGCTGTACGCCCGTGGGGTGGACGGCAGCAGCGATTCACTGCACGTCTCGATCGACGGGGCCAAGCCGCAGGCCTTCCACGTGCCGAAACGCCGGTACGGACGGTCAAGCACGCGGTTCGACCTGACCGAGCCGACGCCGAAGGTGGGCGTCGGTCAGGGCCAGCAGCACGTCGTGGTGGTCACGCTTCGCGAGAACCCGCCGGTCCATCTGGATCGACTGCGGTTCGTGCCGGTGGCGGGGGGGCATGCGGTGGAGATCGAGGCCGAAACGGCGCCGGCCCCCACCGAGGCGGATCTGGCCCCGATGGACAGCGATCGGTTCACGATTGTCACGCCGGACGCGGTGTTCGCGCGGCTGTCGCGTGACCGGCCGAAGGGCATCGCGGTGCCCGTCTGCCGGCTGCATCAGCGGATCAGCGCGCGGTTGGCGGCGGGGGAGGGGCGCGAATTGGCCAACCTGATGTTCTGCGATCGGCTCAGGCAGCCCGCGGGATGGCACGTTCGTCGAGCGGGGGTCGGCCATCTGGTCGTCTCGGACGGTCCGACGGTCTGTCTGTGCGGGCAGGTCGCGTCGGGGAAGGCTCGCTTGGGCGGGGGCACGGCGATGGCCAATCCGCGGTCTGTACTGGCCGCCGAGACGACGCAACTGCAACTGGGACCGGTGAGGCTGGCGAGTGCCAAGCCGTTCAGCCTCGCGCTGAATCTGAGCAGCGGGGCTGCCAGGGTCCGAAGCCGTACCCCCGTCGACTGGAAGGTCGATGGATCGCGCGGGCGAATAGAACCACAGTCAGCCGAGGGCCAATGGACATCGACGTCCATACCGGGCTGGCGTTGGGACGAGGGCCTCTCCGAACGGTGGCAGGCCTACCTCACCAACGTGTACCGCAATGCCACGCGCCCATCAGCGACCGCCACGGTGTCGACGCCGACCAAGGACGCGCACGGACAGGGATCGACGGTCCGTTGGCGACTCGACGTGCCGGGCGGGCCGTCGATCCGCCGGATGCGATTAGCCGACCTGGACGGCGATGGCAAGGGAGAACTGCTGCTGGCTGCCAACAACCAGGTGCTGGCCTACGACACCGACGGCAAGCCTCGGTGGCAGTTTGCGTGCAAGGGATCGGCGAGCGACGTCTTCGCCGCGGAGCTGGGCGAACCGGACGGCTTGGAGGTCCTCGTCGCCGACCGCGCCGGGTGGGCTTACGCCCTGGACGCGGCGGGTAAGAAGCTGCACGAGCTGAAGTTCGTCGGCCTGCCATGGAACGCGTCGGTCGGCGAGCGCCCGTATGGTGTGCTGACGGTCGGGGCGGCTGATCTGGACAACGACGGGGCGAACGAGATCATCGTGACGGGCGTGAACTTCGAGCTGCGCGTCTACGAGCGGCCGTGGAAACTCCGGTGGAAGGATCGGCTGGTCTATCACGGGAACATCGACCTGATCGCCCGCGACGTGGACGGGGACGGCCGACGCGAGCTGTTCGCGTCGGATCACTACGGGCACATGCACGCCTTCGCGGCGGACGGCAGGCTGATCGCGCGGTCATACAGCTCGATCGGCAACGTGATGTTCGACGTCGGTCGGTTCAGGACGGATCAGCCATGGGGGATCGTGTTCGGGAGCAGCACGGGCGACTGCATCGCCGTCGACGCGACCCAACCGCGGCAGAAGCGGTGGCGGTTCGACAACTACGGCTACGCGGTGCGTCGGGTGCTGATCGGATCGGCACGGACGCCGCTGGCCGGGCGGTGTTACATCGCGTCGGCGAGCGGCTACGTCTACTGCCTTGACCACGCCGGCAAGGTGATCTGGCAGCATCGCCTCGGCTGCGACGTCATGAACATGGTCGCGTGCGAATACGGACGGTGGTCGATCTGCGCACTGGACCGCGGGGGTGCGGTTTGGGTCATGACGGCCGACGGGCGGGATGCGCGTCAGATCGCAGGCCCGACGCTGTCTGACGCCCGGGACGCGCCGTCGGACGAGACATGGCGCCACCTGATCTGTCTGCCCGGACGAATCATCGTGGGCGGCAGGCAGACGATCATCGCTTACGACCCGCCGCAATCGTAACGCCGGCTGAATGCGGGGGAATTCATTCCTGCTGCAGGCCGCCGTGCGTGTACAATCGGGGACCTGTGGGGAGCGGTGCAGATGTCCGGCTGAGCGGTCGAGGGATGCCGTCGTCGTGACCTCTTCTGATGCGAATGTCGCTGCCGACGCGGGCCCGGTTCGCCGAGCGCGCTGGATCACGTTCCGTCGGGCCAGGCGGGCCGGCGTGGCACTCGTCTTGCTGACAGCGGTCCTGTACGCCCTGCTCCCGTGGCTGATCCCCAAGCGGTGGCTGGCGGATCGGATCGCCGCCGAGATCGCCGGGGCGATGAATCGCGCCACCCGAATCGGGACGCTGCGACTCAGCTGGACCGACGGGGTGGTGATCGAGCAGCTGACCATCGATCGCCGGCCCGGATTCGGCACGGGCCCGTTCGCCCGCGTCGATCGGATCCAGACGGCGTTCTCGCCGTTGGGCGCGGTGCTTGGCAGACCGATCGAGCACCTGAAGCTGGACGAACCGGAGGTCTGGGTCGTCATCGTCACAGAGAACGGCGTGCAGCGGCTGAACATCGCGGACCTCGGGGCGGAGGGCACACAGACCACGCCAAGCGGAGAGTGGGTAGCGGTGGATGCGGCCGTCCACATCGTCGAGGAACACATCAGCCCCTCGTCCCGACCGACCGGCACGACCTCGGACGGTGCTGGCGAGAAGAACGAAGTGGCCCTGCGTCTCGGGCAGCTGGCGTGTCAGCTGGACGCGCGGACCGGCCGGGCACGTTGGGATATCCGCGGTCGACTGCCGACGGGGGACACGTCAGCTCAGCCGACGACGCGGCCCGATCGTCCAGGCGGAATCGCCACGGATGGCACGCTGTCGATGCCCAAGTTGAAGCGAGGCGTGAAGCTGAGCGGCGGCGGGAAGGTCAGTTGGGACCGGCTCGATCTGTCGACCGTCCCAGTGCACCTGATCCCGGACAGCGATCTGATACGCATGACGGGGTGGAGCGCCGGCACGCTGGATATCCGCGTGCACGAAGACCTGCACGTCGACGTGGGATTCGACACGGCGCTGTCGGACGTATCGGTCTACCGGCGGGATCGCGACCGGCCTGATCGGCTGACCAGCGCGGATCTGTCCGCCCGAGGGCGATGGAACCCCAACGCCGACGTGTTGGTGTTGGACACGTTGGACTGTCAGCTACCCGGGCTGCACGTCGAATCCGAGGAAATGCTCGAGCGCAGCCCGATCCGCTTGGCGTTGCATGGCGAGCGGCGGATCGACCTGGACGTGACCGGTGAGGTGACGGACATCGAACGGCTGCGTCGGTCGCTGCGGGAGTTGGACGCCCTGTTGGGCACCGAAACACAGGCGCGCGGCACGTGCAGATTCAAGCTGAGCTGGCGGCGGATGACGACGGGCGACCGGCTCCGAGTCGAGCTGGATGCCGGCGCAGCGGAGATCGTTCGGCCTGACGTAATTCACCTGCCGGTTGGGGACCCCGCGTCATTGCGGCTGGACGTCTCGGTCGACCGTCGCGGCGAGCTGGTTGACCTGCGCGACTTCCGGGTTCGCCTGGGGCCGATGTCCCTGCAGGCCAACGGACAACTCCCGCTGCAGGCCGTTGCCATGCGGGAGCAGGAAGTCGGGCCGGGCGACCCCGATGCACTCGAGGAAATCCTGCAGCAGGCCCGCGGCGAGATCCGTCTGGGAACGAAGGCGGCCGACCGCCTTCTCGAGCACCTCCCGGTGCTCGCCGAGCCGCTTCGTGACGTCCAGCTGGCCGGCCCGATGGTCCTGACGCTGGGGCTGCATCCCACGCAGAACGCGGCGGGCGCCACGGTGTTTCGCGGCTACCTGGAGGTGCCCGCGTCGTCGGCCCTGAGCGTGGGTGAGACGTTCGTCAAGCCGGCCGGTCAGGCGTTGTCGGCGAACGCGGAGCTGGCGATCGGGCGCGAACAACGCGGGACGCTGCAGGGGATCGGTCTGGACGTCCGGTGCGGTCCGGGCAGGGCGTGGATCGATCCGGACGAATCGCGGGCACGTCTGGCGGTCCAGAAAATCGCGGCGGCGACGGCGACCAGCGGCCCGAGCGGCGCGTCCGCCGGCCAGACACGCTACATGGCCCACGCCTACGTGGCGGCGACTGTCCACGTCAAGAAAATCGAAGCCTTGCTGGCGGCCGTTCCGAAGATGACCCGGCGGTTGGCACGCGACGGTGATGCGAAGGGCCTGACCGGTGACTGCACGCTGATGGTCGAATCGAACCTCGCCAACTTGGCCGTCGAGGGGCAGATGAGGCCGGAGCTGTGGCGCGCCCACCTCGACGTCCAAGCCACCGAGCTTGGCATCGATCTGGGCGATCAGTTCAGCAAGCCGGCGGGCGGGCGGGCGACGATCGCACTCGACTACCACTACGACCGTTCGCTGCCAAAGCTGCAGCACCGTCACACCGGATCGTTCGAGCTGGCGGGACTGATCGGCCAGGGGGCCTATGCCTGGGGTGGTGGCTATGAACAAGCGGACGTAGAGATCGACGTGGCCGACGTCCGCAAGGGCCTGTGTCACATGCCGAGGGCCGAGAAGGAGTCCGCGCCGTACCGGCTACAAGGCGGCGCCCTGGTCACGGTTCGGTCGCGGCGCGGTCCGGAGCGACATGTGCTCAGCGTGGCGGCCGACGCGTCGGGGCTGGGCCTTCATCTGCCCGGTCAGGAGCCGTTCGACAAGCCACGGGGCGTGCCCTGTCGTCTGGCCGCAACGCTGGAGAGCCTGTCGGACACGGGCACGACCGAGCCGCACGAGATGACGATCCGGCAGGTGGTCGCGTCGATCGCGTCGTGCGAGCTCCGTGCCACGGACGGGAGGGTCGTGACCAAACCCGGAACGCATGAGAAGCTGACTGCCGACTACATGGCCCGGCATCCGAGATGGTGGCTGACGACGAGCCCGTTCCGCGAGCTCGACGTGTCGACGACCGGGACGGTCGTGTTCGACTCGACGCTTCGGTCGCTCAGCCCGGCCATCGAACGAGCGGCCCGGCGGTACGACCTGATCGGCAGTGCCGAGGCGGCCATCAAGGTCTCGGCCGATCCGCAGGGCATCCGGTTGGCGGGACGCATCCACGGGGACCGGGTCAACATCAATGCGTCCCCACATCTGGTCAAACCGCCGGGCACGGCGCTCCGCCTGACGTTCGACGTCGCCAGCCGGGACGAGCCCGACCGGCCGGGCACGACGACGGGGTTCGTGGTCCGCGAATGCGGCCTGCGTGCGTGGGACATGCAGTTCGCAGGCAGCGGGGACTTCTGGGTCCAGCACGGAACGGACACCGAACCGCCGCGCTTGGGGGGATTCAGCCTTTCGGCCACGTACGACATGCCCGAGCTGGCGCATTTCCAGAAACTGATGCCTTCGCTGCTGGCCGAGCCGATGACGGGCAGCGTCAAGGGAGACGTCTCGTTGGCGGCGGAGGGCGATCAGTTCCGAATGGACGCCTCGACGCTGACCGCCCGGGACGTCCGCACGGCCGTCAACGGCGAACCGGTGCAGCTCGACGGTCAGGTCACGCTGTCGAGCGAGCGCGTGGAGAGCGAAGGGCTGCGGCTCCAGTTGGGCAAGAACCACCTGACGCTGGCCGGGAACGTCGAGGATCTGAGCCGCAACCCCCGGGGCAGCGTGTTCGTCATCGCCGAGGAGCTGGACCTGGACGACCTGCGCAGGTTCCTGGCGCGCGCCGAACCTGCTGGCGATTCCTCACAGGCGTCTGCCGCCACGCAGCCAGGCCTCGAGACAGCCGTCCGCGACGCAGCGTCGCAGCCGTTGGCAACCCAGCCTTCGTCAACGCGTCCGGCCACGACGCAGACGACGGATGAAGAGCGGATCGCCAAGGCGCAACCGTTCTTCGAGTTCCTCAAGCGCTGCGATCTGACCGGGCGGGCGCACATCGGGCGGGCCCGCGTCGTCGGCGAGAAGACCAAGAAGGAATTCGTCGTCGACGAGCTGGTCAGCGATTTCAAGCTGGTGGCCGGCCGCGTCGTCCTGCCGTTCCGATGCGCGATGAACGGCGGCATGGTCGAAGGCAAGTTCACGCTGACGGCCGATCGCCCCAACCCTTACTTCGATCTGACCTACGAGGCCGTCGCAATCGAGGCTGAGGACAACGTCAGGATGATGGTGCTGTACGATTTCCCCGGACTGCACGCGGACGGCGACGTCAGGCTGATCGACGCGACGCATCAGCGGTTCTTCAACGAGCCCAACGTGCTGAACTACCCGGTGGGCGAGGGCGAGATGATCATCGACGGGGGCGCCTACATCGGGCGGGCGGCGCCCCTGTGGCTGACGAAGATCTTCCCGGGGCTGAACACCGCCCGGTATGAGTTCGTCCGCATGCACGATTGGTTCAAGAAGCACATCGACGGGCGGATCGACCACCACATGATCTATCAGGGCGCCGTCTACAACATCTACATGAAGGGACACAGCATGGTCCCCACCGGCCGGAGCCACTATGAGGTCGGCATCGACCTGCTGGCCGGTTACGACAGCAAGTACTGGAGCGAGACCGGCCAGGGCCGGGTCGCCCTGTTCACCGCGGACGCCCGCGTCGAGGACGGCGTCGAGGTCGAGAAGATCATCCGGTTCGTCCCGCTGCACCGGGTCATCACCGACGTGTTCTTCCGCAACAACGTGGTGACAACCGCCTACTACGCCCTCAAGAAGCAGGTGACCGGCCAGAAGTGACCGTCTGCCAGGAGTGAATCACCGTGGCCTTCGAAGACCTCCGATCGTTCGTGGCCGAGCTCGACCGCACCGGACAACTCAAGCGGATCACCGCGCCCGTCGACGCCGAGCTGGAGATCAGCGAGATCACCGACCGCATGAGCAAGTCGCCCGCGCCGGCGTCCGATCCGGCCCCACCGCCGACCGATCCCGTCCACGGCAGTCGCGGCGGGTATGCGCTGTTATTCGAGAACGTGCGGGGCCACCGCATGCCCGTCCTGATCAACGCCTACGGCAGCTACCAGCGGATGCGGATGGCGTTGGGCTGCGAGCGGCTGGCGGACCTCGCCGAGCGGATCGCCAAGCTGCTGCGGCCCGAGGTGCCGGCCGGGTGGGTCGAGAAACTCAAACGCGTCCCCGAGCTGGTCAAGCTGGCGGGCGTGGCCCCCAAGGTCGTCGATGCGGGGATCTGTCAGGAGGTCGTCCTGACCGACGAGGCCGACCTGTTCGGCCTGCCCGTGATCAAGTGCTGGCCCCAGGACGGCGGACGCTACATCACCTACGCCGGCATCTACACGAAGAACCCGCACACGCATGATCGCAACGTCGGCATGTACCGCGTGCAGTTGTTCGAACCAAAGCTGGCCGCGATGCACTGGCACCCCCACCACGACGGGGCGCGGCATTTCCGCATGTACCAGGAGCTCGGCCGACAGATGCCGGTGGCCATCGTCTTCGGCGGGCAGAGCGTGTTGCCCTATGCGGCGACCTGTCCCCTACCACCGGGCGTCAGCGAGCTGCTGTTCGCCGGCTTCCTCCACGGCCGAGGCATCGAGCTGGTCAAATGTCGCACCATCGAGATGGAGGTCCCCGCCAACGCCGAGATCGTCATCGAGGGCACGATCAACCCCGCCGAGGAGCCCGTCATGGAGGGCCCGTTCGGAGACCATACGGGCTTCTATTCGCTGCCCGATCTGTTCCCCCGATTCCACGTGACGGCCATCACGCATCGGACCGACCCGATCTACCCGACGACGATCGTGGGCAAGCCGCCGATGGAGGACTACTACCTCGGCAAGGCAACCGAGCGGATCTTCCTCCCGCTGCTGCAGGCCACCGTGCCCGACATCATCGACTACCACCTGCCGATGTTCGGCGCGTTTCACAACTGCGTGTTCGTCAAGATCCGCAAGGAGTACGCCTACCAGGCGCGGAAGGTCATGCACGCGATCTGGGGCGCGGGCCAGATGATGTTCTGCAAGCTCATCATCGTCGTCGACGACCACGTCGACGTCCACGACGAGCAGCAGGTCCTGTTCCAGGTCGGCGCGAACGTCGACCCCCGCCGCGACACCGTCATCGTCGACGGCCCCCTGGACATCCTCGACCACGCCGCCCCAAGCTGCGGCGCCGGCAGCAAGATGGGCATCGACGCCACCCGCAAGATCCCCGGCGAAGGCCCAGTCCGCGACTGGCCCGACGAACTAACCATGTCCCCCGAAATCACCGACCGCGTCACCCGCCGCTGGACCGAATACGGGCTGGGGTCTGGCTCCCTTTTCGGTGCTGGCGAGGCCCCGCCGAGCAGCACGAAAGAGGGTGCCTGACCCCCTCCGGGCCCGTTACAATCTCTCGACCAGAAGGCGAAGCCGCATGCAGGGGCGATCGGCGCTGCCCTTCTCGCCTGCCAAGCGCCAACTGTGGGCTGGGGTCTTACATGGCCGCGCGTGAATCTACGCCGCCGTGCCGCGGGCGTCTCGCCCGTGATGGTGCATGGGCAGGATGCGCATGCTACGCGTTCCCCGAGGCCCCGGCGCCTGACCTCGCACAATCATCTGGCGTGTGCGACGAACGGCGATCGCGATCACTTGCCGTATCGGCGCTGCTTGGCGTCCTGGTGCTCTTTGCGGGGTGCTCGGGGACGACCAGCGCGGTCAATCCGGCCGACCTGGAAGGCTTCGATTGCCTCGAGCTGCCGCTGACGTTCGCAGGTCCTGACAATCACTTCTCCGTTGTCACCGCGAGGATTCAAGGCCACGCGTTCAGGCTGATGCTCGATACGGCCGACTACGCTGCCTTCTCTCTCACGCCGGGGGCGCTGAACAAGCTCGACGTCAAGATCACCGGTAAGCGGTCGTACCGGGACATGACAGGCCGACGGTTCTGCAGCAGGAAGTTCATCGTCCCGTCCATGCAGCTCGGGACGTTGACGCTCACACAGGTTCCGGGGCGCGAGAACGTCAATGGCCCTCCCCAATACGACGGCACGATCGGCAGGGCACTGCTGGCGGGCTTCTACACACTCATCGACTACCCTCACAAGACGCTCACGCTGTACAAGAAGGACAGAGAGCCGCCCTGCCTGCGCGGCCAAGGCTGGTTCCGATACGACTGCAAACGCGAAATGCAGTTCAAGGTACGGCTGGAAGGCCTCGCCCGCGACTACTGGATCGGGCTCGACTCCGGCACCGGGCTGACGTTCGTCCCCAGGGATTCCGAGCTGGGCCGGGCGATGCGTTCGGCGCTCAAGCCGACCAGAGTCACCGAGGGAAGCGTCAACAACGTGCCCGCGGATGACCTCCGCTTCTACGAGATAGGCCGCGTGACGCTGGACGGATACGACATCGGCCGGATGGCCTGCCTCGTCGGACCGGCGGCCCGCTACATGGGCAACGGCCTAATGGGATTCGACTTCCTTGCCAGCAATCGCGTTCTTGTCGACTTCGCAACGCAGACGGTGTGGCTGAGAAAGGCGGAGTAGGTGCACCTTACTGGCGAAGTCCGCGACTGGCCCGACGAACTGACCATGTCCCCCGAAATCACCGACCACGTCACCCGCCGCTGGACCGAATACGGGCTCACCTAACGTGCCCCGCGGATCGCCTGCAGGGCTGGGTGGGGTCAGGCACCTTCTTTCGTGCTGCTCGGCGGAGCCTCGCGAGCACCGAAAGAGGAGCCAGACCCCCTCGTTCGAGCTGTGAGGATCAGCTCGCGCGCCTGCGTCTCACCATCGCACACAGGGCGAGCGCAGCCAGTATCATCGGCAGCATGGGGGAGATCCCGCTGCCGCACTTGAAGGTGACCTTGACCACCTGGTCGCCATCCGGCATGGTGATCGTCGTCGGGTTGTTCGTGTCGATGACCGCGTGGTTGGCGTCGCCGGGGTAGTTGGGGTCAAAGATCTGCCATTGCTTGAAGGACTTGCCGTCTACGGGAAGGGCCTCGAGGGTCACGAGCGTGGCAACCGGATACGTCGCCGAGTTCGGGTCGACGACCACCTCGCCCCACGGCTTGTTCATCTCCACCGTCAACGTGGACGGTCCGGGGATGATCAGCATGCCGACGTGCATGTCCGTGAGCTCCGTGCCGAGAAGGGCACCGAGCGTGCCGTCCTCCCAGTACCCCATCGCCAGCTTCATATCGTGGAATATGTCGTACTCTGGGTTCCTGGGGTAGATCACGCTGGGGACGTCATTCGGGTCGGCCCAGGGGTGCGGACCCGCTTCGAAGCCCATTAGGATGGCCATGGCACTGACGTCCACGACCACACCGTCGACGGTGAAATACACGAAGATCGTGTCGTGGGCGATGATGGGAATCTCGTCGAAATCCATGTCGTCCGTAGTGAACCCCCAGGGATCGCCCGGGGTGTCGTTGATGCCCTCGCCATCCGCCGTCTTGAACCCGACCTCCAGCCCGGTCCCGGGCAGGGCATATTCTGGGATCGTGCCCTGGCTCGGATGGCCCTCATTCGTGATAATTCCGCCGGGAATCCCTGGGAAATCGACATGTGACTCGATCACATACATGCCGCTGACCCCACCGGCCAGGTCCCAGCTCCCATCATAGGTGACCCAATTCGGGCCGTAGTCGCTGGGGAAGTTGAGTCCCTCGACCCAGTACGAATCTCCAGCAATCGGCTCCGGCCCAGCCATGACCGGTGCCGCCACAAAACACAGAACGCCAAGCAAGCCAAAGAGCCTCATTTCTGCCTCCTCGCGCGGACGCGCCACGCACCACAAAAATCCCCGCTCGGGCATCTCCACCCTACGCTCCTGCGGATCTACAACTCCTGGTTCTGCGCCAACGGACCTCAAAGCTCAATCCGCCCGCCCTGAATCCCTCTCTAATGATACACGCGTCGCGATCTCCTCGCTCGGCGGAGGCGGACCCTTCCGCCCAGTCAACTCAGAAGCCCGCTCAAATCGAAAATGATGTTCTCCGGGGAGAGGCCCCGTTGCGCCCAAATGTGGGACTTGGTCCAATCGACCAGCAAAGGCAATCCCCATTGAAAGAGCTGAAGCACGTCGACGTCCCGCCCAGGCATGGGGTCCCTCTCGAGTTCGACGTGCCCGTCGTAGCACGCGATGCTGCCGGCCTTCACCTCGAGCTCAGGTTCCAGGGCCGAGGGGGGCAGGATCTTCGCGTACCCTTTCGCTCCGTGATACTGCCCGATCTCACTTCCCCAAGTGCCGAAGATGCAATCGGCTGCGTACCATTGCTCATGAATGATGGTATTCAGCATGGTTCCTGGCTGGCCGACCTGCTCGAACTGATCCGGCGGCGCTGCGCAATGCCGTTTCCACTGTTCGTCGATGAACATGCGCAGCTTGGAAGAGGCATAGACCTGACTGAGGCTCATGATGGGACCGGCCTGGCCGCACCAGTTCTTCGACTGCTCGGACGTCAGCCAAATCGAGGGAGGTACTGCGTCCGGGTCGCCTTCCGGGTCGCCCTGATGAAACCACTTGCGGCCATGAACCAATCGTGTGTAGTTGAAGGCGTTCTGCGACTTGCTGGGGTCCGCAACGCGCTCGAACTCGGGACAACGGTAAAGCGCCTCAAATCGCGTATAGGTAAACAGGCTGCCGTTGCTGGGTCGAGCGTAGCTTGGCCAATCATCCTGCGCACTCAACCAGTAGGGCGGCATGCTGGCGTCGCCCGGGTTGCCCGGCATCTCCGGCATGAGCCAGTTTTCAAACCGCGCCCAGTCGCGGAGCGTCAAACCCGAACCCGCAGGCCAGATCTCGCTATCGAGCCGAGCGTCGTCACTGCAGTCCTCCCAGCCTCGACCCATGAACGGCGGCATCTCGTTGTAGTCGTCGGCGTACAGAAGGACGGCCTTGACCAACTGGCTGATCCGGGACGCACACACCGCCGTTCGGGCCTGGCCGCGAGCTGCGCTCAACGAGGGAAGCAGAAGCGCGATCAGCAAAGCGATGATGGCCACGACCACCAGCAGTTCGATCAGCGTAAACGCTGCGCGCTTGCGCCGACTCACTGTGGACAACGCCATCAGGGCAAACCCCGTTGTCCGGTCTCGTCCAAGAGCGGGTGCCTGTCTGCCCTGCCCTGCAAAACGGAAGGCGTACATGGCTTTATACCTCTGGACCAACGACCGCGCCCGATAGAACAGGCGTCCTGCCCGAACGGCACAGGGCACCGTACTACTACGAGATGGTTCCGACGCCGTCAATACCTCCCACAACTACATTGTACGGCCACGAAGCTTCGCAAGCCAGTAAGTTCTTCCAATCAGAGCGTTTCTTCGGGAGCTGGCACTGTTCCTCGAAATCATCGGCCGCGTCACCCGCCGCTGGACCGAATACGGGCCGGGGTCTGGCTCCTTTTTCGGTGCGAGCGAGGCGCAGCCGAGCCGCACGAAAGAAGGTGCCTGACCCCCGGGGAATCCAACCTAGGCAAATCCCGCCCGGTGCGCCTGTCCGTAGCGCAGCGCCTCGTCCAGATAGGCCTCGATATTCTCGAGCGGCGTGCCGCTGACAATGCCATTGCCGGCGGCGAGGCACATCCCGCCGTCGGGACGGTCGAACGTGTCAATCAGAGCTCTGACTTCCTGGCGGACGCCATCCGGGTCCTTCTCCTGCAGGGCGTGCTGCACGTCGACGCCGGCCAGGAAGGTCAGACGATCTCCGTGCGCCTCGGCGACAGCGGCTTCGTCCATCGTGTGCTTCTGGACGGGATGGAACACGTCGACGCCGGCGTCGGCCAGGTCGCCGAGGATCTCCGTGTTGTTGCCGCAGCTGTGCAACCACCAGTGCATGCCAAGCTCCTCGAGCGTCTGGCCGATCCGCTCGTAGTACGGCTTGAGGAGCTCGCGAAACATGTCAGGGCTCATCATGAGCTGCGTCTGGTGACCCAGGTCGTCGCTGGTCCAGAATCCATCGGGGCGGATGTCTCGGACGATGCGGCGGAGAGTGCGGCAGTAGAGCGTGGCCAGGGCGTCGTGGAGCCGGTGGATGTTCTCGGGCTCGGCGTAGTAGTCCAACAGCAGGTTCTGCATGCCCCGCAGCGACCAGGGCTTCTCGAAGAAGAACCCCCACCAGCCCCCCTGCACGTAGAGATCCCGTTGACGACACTCCTCGGCCATCTGAGCCGCGATCTGGAAGGGCTCGTCGTCATCATCGGGGTTGGGCATCTTCTCGATGAACTCATCGAGCTTGGCCCAATCGTCGATCAGGACATTGCTGTCGTGCCCCGCCCCGGGCTGCACCTCCCAGGACAAGCCCATCCGGTTGATGTCCAGCGGCTCGGTACAGATGAAGGCCGTGTCCTCACAGAAGCGGTCGAATTCGCCAAGCCGCTCGCCGTACTGCTCATGCAGGCCCTCCCCCCACCACTTGGCGAACGAAAGCGGCACCCGGGCGGGCCCTTTGCGCTCAACGGCCTTAACGACCTCCTCCCTCGGCAACGGCTCCCACGTCGTCCTGTCGCTCCCGCTCATGGCTGTCCCTCCAATGGTCGTGACGCCGGTATCATACCGCGGCTCGGTGGGGTCTGGCTCCTTTTTCGGTGCTTGCGAGGCCCCGCCGAGCAGAACGAAAGAAGGTGCCGAAAGAACGTGCCTGACCCCCTCCCAGCCAAGGACGAGGGTATTGACCGACCCCGCTGTTGTCGGCTGTGGAAACGTGGGGGTTCGCCAGGGGGGACTGCCCTGATGCGTACCTCCCCCTCTTCCCCTTCCTCAGGTCTCTCTCCCGAGAAACCGACGGGCTGTCTCGATGAAGTCTCGGGCCTGGACGAGCATCTCTCCAACCTCCTGGTCCGTAAGCTCCACATCCAGACCGTAGTCGGCGGTAATGCGCTTGTTGAAGGCTGCCAGCAACCAGCGGTGGTACTTGGCGTCAATCAGCCCGGGCTTTGCGAAATGCTCGCCGAAGCCGGCGTGTACTCCGCCGTGCTTGCGAAACGCCAGGCCGCGCTCGGCCAGCAAGGCTTCAGCCACGTAGAACATGGCGTAGTACGCACGCCCTGCCGCTGCTTCGATGTGCCCGGCTACCAGGCACTCGTCCCCCGCCGCGATGGCACGAGCCGCCTTGTCCAAGAGCTTCGCGGCCGACTCGGTCATGCGAGGATCGCCTCCTGGCGCACATTCGTGATGAAGAACGAGTCGTCCCCGGCCCAATCGCGCGCCCGCACGAAGACCTGGCTGATGCTCACCCCGTACTCGAGAGACAGCGCCGAGACGAGCGCCGACGTGCGATCCACTTCGGCCCCATATCCGGCGAAGTCCTCGAGCACCACCAGGACGTCGAGGTCGGATTCCTCGTTGTAGTCACCGCGAGCGTAGGAGCCATAGAAGTAGACCGCTCTGAGTTGCGACCCATAGATCGCCGTCAGTCCGGCCTTCAGCTCTCGGAGGAGCTCTCGAAGTTCGCCGCTCATCGCCCAACCCTCGACCGCGGGATTCCCCCAACATTATACATCATCCCGCATCGCTGCGTGTTTGCCCCGCGCTACCGGAGGCCACCGCGCGGCTCGGCGAGGGCCTGACCCCTCCTGCATGCCCTCCTGCATGACAAGCCCAAGGGCGAGGGTATTGACCGACCCCGCTGTTGTCGGCTATGAGAACGTGGGGGCTCGCCGGGGGGGGGGCTGTCCGAGGCCTCCTGGCAAGCCACGGGAAGATCCGAAGCGGTGAGATAGGTGCAGACTCCAGGAGAACGGATATGCGCAACGTGACTTGGGGTCAGAGCGCATCTAGCCATTGGTGCACGACGGGCGGCCGGTCCCGTTCCAGGTCGGCGCGAATGCCGCGCCCCGCCGCGACACCGTCATCGTCCACGGGCCCCTGGACATCCTTGACGACGGCGCCGCAACTTGCGGCGCCGGCAGCAAGATGAGCATCGACGCCACCCGAAAGATCCCCGGCGAGGGCCCAGTCCGCGACTGGCCCGACGAACTGACCATGTCCCCCGGAATCACTCACCGCGTCACACGCCGCCGGAGCGAGTATGGCCTGACCTGATTCGCACTGGGGGTGTGTCAAGTGTCACGAGTTGCCCCTCATTCCGTTCGGCTTGCCTCAGTCGGATTAAAGGATTAACTGGCGCACAATAATCAGCAAGTGTGCCGATTCGTTGTGGTCTCTACCGGGGATCCCCCTAGATCTACGAGAAAAAAAATTAACCACTGTTGACTTCCTGGGCAACGTCATGTACACTTAGAGGCATAGGGCGTGATGCCCGGTAGCATCGCGCCGCTCTTTGGCAAGTGAATCACACCCGAATGGTTGAGCCTCCAAGGTCGCCAGTCTTTGCCACTATGGCGCTGACTGGCTGCCCGGTATAACAGCCGGGAACCGTGGGGCCGCCCAAGTTTAGGGGCGCCCGCGAGTCCTCCCCCTTGGCGGGCGGGGGCGACCCAAGGCCTGATGCTTCATCCGGAGTCGTTACGGATCCTGCGTTAGCTGGCCAGACCCTGACGGGAAGCGCGTTGCTTTCCGAAGATGGCTTTTTTTGGAGGTTGTTCTTGATGTCCAAGAACGAACCTTCGGGTGTGTCCTTGCGGGCCAGCGACATCCTTCGCTCTGCCGAGTGCAGCGCCGTTAGGATTCGCAAGCTGCTAGCTTCCTCCGGGAGGCAAGCGAGTCCCGCAGGGACCTCAGGGTCGATGCACGACGCGGTGCGTTTGGCCGAGCTCATCGAAAGATTGGCTCACCATGGCCAGAAACTGCCCGCGGCGGAAGCCATGCAGGTCGCAGATTACGTTGAGTGGTTAGTTGACGTTCTCTTGGCTGAGCTGCATGGCTCCCTCGCGTAGCTGATGTCAGCACGCCGTTTGCCAGGCGTGGTCCTTGCGGATCGACATAACGGAGCTGTCCTTTGATTGAAATGGGCACAGCCATACGCATATTGCGGCAAGCACGTAACATGAGCCTGGCTGGGTTGGCCGGTCGAGCAGGGGTTAGTGTGCCATTCCTGTCCTTGGTTGAGAACGGGCGACGCCAGCCCTCGCTGAGCGTTCTGCGCCGGATCGCAAATGGTCTCGAAGTCCCCAGCGAGGTCCTCGTCTTGCTCGGCGCGTCTTCGAGCAGCACCCTTCGCTCTGAGGACGAAAGGGTCGAGGGCATGGTTAGATCCGTCGAGAAACTCGTGAGCGCGGAAGAAGCCCTGCGAACGCGTCTAGACAGAACCGATGTAGACGATGCATCCGAGTGAAGTAGGAATCCGACACATTGCACAAGCCTTCCAGCTTTGCGAAGGCGAGCTCTGCTCGATGGCCCGGTACCCAGAGCGTCTCTACTTCCCAACGGAGTTGCGCAAGGACGAACACGGCAAGACACGGGAGATCGACGTCCCGAAACCGCGCCCGAGATCTCTTTTCAGGAGATTCCACCGATTCTGGCAACGCAGCTTCCGTGCACATGGAAACGCTCATGGCGGCGTTCGAGGACGATCGTGCTTCACGAGCGCACGACAACACCTAGGCCGGAAGTACGTCGAGACTCGAGATGTTTCGGACTGTTACCCATCCATTTCTACGGAGGATGTCCAGAGGCACCTGCGGGATAAGGGCTTCCGCTGTGACGTCGCGTGGGTGCTGAGTCGACTTCTGACCGTTCACGGCAGGATACCCACGGGTTCCCCGCTGAGTAGCGACGCCCTGAACGTCGTCATGGAAAGAGCAGACAATATCGTGGGTTCCTTCTGCGGGAGACACGGCATGTCGGCGTCGCGTGTCTATGACGACTTCGTGGTGTCGCATAATCGCACGGAGGAGGCAGGGCGACCTGGGCAAATCGTGGAGGGCTGCTTTGAAGACATGGGACTGAAGACCAATCCCCGCAAGAGGAAGAACTCGGGCTTCCAGCCGAACTCGCGTCTGCAGTTCGTCCACGGGCTGATTGTCAATTCCAAGAGGGGCACGCGCATCGCTCCGAAACAACGGAGCAAGGCCGTTAGCGCAGCTGAGTCGTATGTGCGAAGCGCGAGGAGTGTGTCACCCGATTCCCTTGAGATGGTCGCCGAAAAACGACGCACGGCCTTTGGTTGGATGTGCCACTGCAGGCAAGCGGAATTAGGTCCCGCGAAGCACCTGCGTCGTTTGATTGATGCGGGGGATCGACACGTGGCCCGGGCTCTCAGCGCTGCAGGCCTAGCGACACATAAGCGCAGATGGTGGGTCTTCTCCAAGAGGATGCACCCGAGTAGAGTTGCCGATGAATGGCGCCGCAACGCCAGATGCAAGTTATAGCTGGGGATGGTAAAGGTGTCAGGATGACCTTCTCGCTTCCGTCACGCGCGGTGGTCGAACGATGCCGACACGCCACGTACATCCGCTTCCGGTCAAGAGAACGCCCTGACGCCTTTCTTCAACCGCTAGTGGCTAGATGCGCTGTGGCAGCAGTCTGCCCCTGGACGGATACGACGTGGGCCGGACGACGTGCCTCGTCGGACCAGCAGCCCGCTACATGGGCAGCGGCTTGATGGGATTCGACTTCTTTGACAGCAATCGCGTTCTTGTCGACTTCGCAACGCAAACGGTGTGGCTGAAGAAGGCGGAGTAAAGGTGCCTGATCGGCCGATCTCGCTCATGGCGAGAATGCGTACGCAGTTCACGGCACAGCGCACCCTTCCCGTTTCCGGCGGGCGGCTTCTATCTCAGGGAATCGCCTGGATCGGGCCCCCTTCGCTTTGGCAGTCGCCGAGGCGAACGCCCTTCCGATCGGCGTTCGCCATGGCTGAAGCCTCCAATGCCCAAACGCGCTCTGACGCCAGCTGCGTAGGCCCCGCAGGGCCCAGTGTCAACCGTCAGGAGTTGGCCGCCCTCCTTGTCCGTGTTCCTACTGGTCTTGTCCCGCCAGTCCCAGCAGAACCACGCAGAAGGCAAGCCCGAGTACGCAAATCGAGATGACCCACAGTCGCCATTGGATGGGGATGTCTACAGCGCCTTCAGGCGGCGGAATCACATTGGGGAGATATGTTGCCCCTACTGCGGGAATGAAAACTGCTCCGACCGCGCCCATCAGTTGCTTCTGGGTCGCTATCGATTCACACACCCAGGTGCGCAGGGCAATACCCCCGGGGATAAACTGAGCGCATGCGAGAACGCCACATGCCAGAACCAGAGTAAGCCAACACATGGGATATGCGCGGAACACTTCATCGAGTGGCAGCCAACGACCGCTTGCGTCTCGGTACGTCGACCACAATGCAGCTGGCGGTATGGCCACAAGAACCACAAGGAAGGTCACCCACCAGCCCAGGACAGTCAGCGGACCCAGGCATACGAGATCCTTGAGGAGCATCAGTAGACCGCACGTAACTCTTCAGCCGTCTGCAACAAGTTGTGCAGGCAATGGCGGTAGTTTGCCGGTGGCGACGTAGGTTCGCAAGCCCTGGGTGATCACGTCGATCGGGTTGTGGCCTCGCAGCTTCAGCG